>Ed_p1__coassemble_2279_pt1 | contig 8649 bp, 7 predicted proteins | sample Ed_p1__metabat2_high_PE_013 | metagenome-assembled genome bin Ed_p1 | reverse complement strand
CTTTTTGGTCATTCGTGACATCAAAGAACCGGCGATCCTATTAGAAGTGGGATATATCAACTCCGATCGTGACTTTGATCAGATAAGCTCTAAGTCTTACCGTGCGACCGTCGTAAATGACGTTTATCAAGGCTTAGAAAAATATTTCGCAGCTCAAAAAGATACAAGTAAATAAAGTTAGGTCTTCTAAAAAGATGGCATTTGGCTATGTTTTTAGAAGACCTATTTTATTATTGGAATTTCTAACAAAACTTAGGCAAAAAGAAATCAGCCTAAGTTTTCCACAAAATAAAAAACGCCCTGATTCTTGCTATACAAGGGATCAAGACGTTTTTTGCATTACCGATTATTCAGCAACTGGGTAAACACTAACTTGCTTCTTATCGCGGCCTTTACGTTCAAATTTAACGACACCAGCAACCTTAGCAAATAATGTGTTATCGCCACCCATACCAACGTTAACACCTGGGTAAATACGTGTACCACGTTGACGGTATAAGATAGCACCACCGTTAACTGTTTGACCGTCAGCACTCTTAGCACCTAAACGCTTAGAACGTGAGTCACGACCGTTAGAAGTGGAACCACCACCCTTTTTATGAGCGAAGTATTGTAAGTTCATTAACATAGTTCGTGCACCTCCTTATTGCTTAATTTATATTCGTTTTTATATATTTTGGATAACTCTGTTCAACATCTTTCAAACCTAATTCAAGGCTCGATAAGATCAATTGAACTGCGGGATCATTTTGTCCCTCATCTGATAAAGCCACTTGTAAAAGACCGCCATTTTTCTGATCTTCAACTAGTTTAAATTTTTGTTTCAGCAACTTTTCCAACGTATTGATCGTATTGATTGCTAACACTGAAACAGCTGCACAAACAATATCCTCACCAGCTTCAGCAAAACCTGCATGACCAGTAATGTCGAAACCTTCTATCACTTTACCATTTCTAATAACATTTGCATGGATCATCTAACGTCCACCTCGCAAAAATTATGCGTTGATTGCGTCGATAACAACCTTTGTGTATGGTTGACGATGACCTTGCTTTGTGTGTTGATGCTTCTTAGGCTTGTACTTGAAAGTAACAACTTTCTTAGCACGACCTTGCTTTTCAACAGTACCTTCAACAGTAGCACCTTCAACAAAAGGTGTACCGATCACTGTGTTTTCGCCGCCTACTAAAACAACTTTATCAAAAGTTACTTTTTCACCAGCTTCAGCAGCCAACTTTTCAACGTAGATAGCTTGACCAGCTTCTACTTTAAGTTGCTTACCACCTGTTTCAATAATTGCGTACATTAATGTGCACCTCCTTGTATTTTACTTAGACTCGCCGTAATGTAGTGGCTCAGAGAGCACTTGAACTTAAAACGTGCGGTTGCAGTTGTGGCATGCACAAATACAACGCTAATATAATATCAAATTATAAAGTTGCCGTCAATAGAAATACTGTAAAAATATTTTTCAATTGCACATATTCTCAACCGGAAAATACTAAAGTTTTACAAAACAACATAGCTCTAAAACAAGAAATGGACAACACCGTTGATACCTTTGGTTTTGGAGTCATACAAAACAACATAGCTCTAAAACTACGCATTAAGGCTTCATCGCTAGTAAATTGTTTTGGAGTCATACAAAACAACATAGCTCTAAAACTCTTTAATCGGATCATATTTAGTTTCGGTGGTTTTGGAGTCATACAAAACAACATAGCTCTAAAACGGCCACCAAGGATATATACTAAGTGATCACGTTTTGGAGTCATACAAAACAACATAGCTCTAAAACAATCGCGTTGACGGTAGCAGCAGTAGTTGCGTTTTGGAGTCATACAAAACAACATAGCTCTAAAACAGTCGTATTTGAATGGGTTTTCGAAGTTTCGTTTTGGAGTCATACAAAACAACATAGCTCTAAAACTTCAACTTCTGGTTCATTGTTGTTAGCTGAGTTTTGGAGTCATACAAAACAACATAGCTCTAAAACATGTCACAAGAAGATTATCAAGAAAATCATGTTTTGGAGTCATACAAAACAACATAGCTCTAAAACTCCAAATTCCAGCCTAAAAGTCATTCTAGCGTTTTGGAGTCATACAAAACAACATAGCTCTAAAACTTGGCAAAAGGTACATGCCACTCAAACATGAGTTTTGGAGTCATACAAAACAACATAGCTCTAAAACTAAGTATTCGGATCGTTATCCACTAACTCTGTTTTGGAGTCATACAAAACAACATAGCTCTAAAACATCGTTGTTTGAATAGGTGCACCTGAGATCGTTTTGGAGTCATACAAAACAACATAGCTCTAAAACCCAATGTTCGACCCAGACGAAACGGTGTATGTTTTGGAGTCATACAAAACAACATAGCTCTAAAACCTTGGCGTTGTGCCTATTGGCACTGAGCCGGTTTTGGAGTCATACAAAACAACATAGCTCTAAAACGCAAAGAGCGCATTCCCAACAATGGATGAAGTTTTGGAGTCATACAAAACAACATAGCTCTAAAACGACCACAAGATTGTACTGTATATTGCAAATGTTTTGGAGTCATACAAAACAACATAGCTCTAAAACAACAGTCTTGGAAGTTCAAACGGGGCTTAAGTTTTGGAGTCATACAAAACAACATAGCTCTAAAACACATTCACAGTGGATTAGACCAAATACTTGGTTTTGGAGTCATACAAAACAACATAGCTCTAAAACTTATGTCCTAATTGCTGCTTCAATTATTGCGTTTTGGAGTCATACAAAACAACATAGCTCTAAAACTAAAGCCTCGACCATCCCATTTAAAGCACCGTTTTGGAGTCATACAAAACAACATAGCTCTAAAACCTCAAATGCAAAAAATGGCACAGTGGTTTCGTGATTGCGCTACTAATTCTAGCAAAATTTTCGCTTTCTATGACTCCGAAGAGCTATTCAAATACTCTAAATAATAATCACTATCTAAAATATACTGCGGTAAGTCATACAACTTACTTGGCTCAAGGAATATGACATTCAAATTGCACAGTCCAATGTACTCAAGTAAGCTTCTTATTTGTTTTTCTGTCAAATAAGCACCAACATTTAAGAAAACTAATAATTTTTTCTTACTTAAGTATTTGAAAATTTGCACTATCTCATAACATTTTTCGTAAACCGATGACATCGTCGTTTCGATTTTTACACCCATCGCCTTTATCAATTCTAGCAGTGTGATCTCATCATACTCAAGATCTAACTCATTTTCTAAACATTCACTCGAAATAATATTTGCTATCTCCACTGCTAATGACTCAAGTCTGTCTTTAACTTCCTCTTTTTCACCAAATTGTCTTTCCAGATCCGCATAAACTAATTTCAAAATAGCTGGAGTATTGACATTATACCCTAGAATATCTGAAACTAGCATTAATTGGCTCTCTTTAAGTGGTGAAAAATCATCCAAAGCTAACTTCAACGGGCTCGATTCATTATAGCTATACAATAACCTCGCAAGATCACTGAAGGTTTCTGTATCTTCGATCGCTAAGATCAAAGTTTTATCAAATTCGATCATGCCATCTAATAATGGAAAATTAATTTTCATAGCTCTTCCCCCAGAAAAACTACCCTTTTATCTGTATTAGCAATTGACGGGTCACTTGTTCCACTAAGATATATCATCCTTGAAAATTGCTTTTCTGTGACCGTCAGAACAGTTACCTTACCCGATGGCGGTTTATTTTTAGTTAATCGATCCAGTATCGACCTCTTAGCGGAGCCATTAAGCAACAACTTACTGTAAACAGAATATTGGTGCATCAAAAAGCCTTCCGATAATAAAAATTTGCGAAAGCGCCGGTAGTTTTTCCGGTCTTCTGCAGTTTCAGTCGGTAGATCAAACATCAACAACATACGCATATACCTATAACCCATATTTAAATATAGGAACCTCCTCGCTTTTTTTATTCAAAGCTTGGATCACTTTACGGGTATACTCTTCAACAATATTGGTCAAAAACATTTCTTTACCATTGAAATAATATGTCTCTGAAAAAATTTGCAGTAAGCAGTATTTGATCGATTTGAAATCCAGCTCTTTATTTTGAAAAACAATATCATCGATTATCGGTCTAAAAGGCTCCATAATATCACTCGCCAAGTTGAATTGATTGAACTGATTGACGTGCTTTAGACCTAACTGCGTCAAACATCCATTTTTAACGATCTCACGTGCTACCATACTTAAGAGCAGTGTATACCCATAATCTAAACCGGCGTTGATCGGATTTTTGATATCACGTGTAAAGCCCGTACCAAATAAAGTATTGAAGTAAACTTTAGCCGCATGTCCTTCACGATTTGTTTTATCAAAAATAGTCAGATCTGCACAATAATCCAATAATTTTTGCGAATTTTTTTCAAAATCATGTTTATGCAAACATACACTTTGATTGATCAATTTCTGAGAAATTATCTCAGTCCACAACACTTTCTTATTTTCAGCATCCCACATCATTTGTTTGTCGATCTGCAAACTTGAATCATGCTTACCATAAAATGGTAATAACTGTGCCGTGGGCATTCGTTTATCATCACAAAAGATCACTAGAACATTTTCATCGATCAAACGCTTAGTCAACATTGTACTCAATAAAATATCCGTTGTTTCAAGGATCAAAATATCGATCTCTGACAGATGGATCATCTCGGTTTCAAACGGGGTACGATAAACGAGATGATTATTTTGATACGACAACTTCGAGTGCTTGTTGACAATAACTGTACGCCAGCCCATTATAATTTACCTAGATCGATCCTTGTTTCATATAACCCCGTTTTTGACTGATAGATCAATGTTCCATTGAGCAAACTTCCTGCCGAATTATATCGTTTCCGTGGAATATTTTCGCCAAAGAATTTGAAATCGCTCGCAGCACCATCAGCTGTATATCTCAAGAGCTCAACAAAGTTCTTACCCAATTCCATTGGGGTAGCATCTTGATTTTCTTCGTATAAGCGTCTGATCTTTTCTGAATTTTTAGGTGCAACAACATACTTATCCGCAAACTCCATGATCTTATCAAATAATTCTTTAAATTCAGCTTTATGATCCTCTAATTTTTGCTCTCCATCTTTTGCATTGACCCAATAGAGCAACTCTACTAGATGCTGTGGCAAGATCAATTCATTTGCTTTTTGAAATTCCTTGAAACTTGCTAGATAACGACGACGACCTTCTGGATCTTCAAGCAGACTATACTTAGGCAAAATAAAACTATTTGTGACGTTTGTATACCCACGACTAGCTAAATATGCAGTTGGATCAGCCTCATATTTCTTACTATCTATGATCGGAATATTTACTAAAGTTTTCACTTTCTTTGTTTTGCCTTTTTTGACTTCATCTGCAGTGATCAAAACCGCATAACTTTCTACCGCTTTGGCATAGCCACCATATTTAACTGGATCGAGCCCTTCTTTTCGTGGCAGTAGCTTACCTGAATCACTCTTAGGTACCAACATTTCATCAGAAAAGCCACCGATTTGGCGTTCAGCTTTGCGAACTTTATTAACTTGTGCCCGATATAAATAACGCTTGATCGTTGGGAGATCACGTGCTTTATCCCAGAAAGGATATACTTCATTCTCTTTTAAGAAATATAAAACGTTAGCATATAAGGTATTTTTAGCTGTAGCTTTGCCTAAACCTTTAAACTTAGCTTTGCGGTACTTACCATAGACAAATTCTGGCTCCAATTCGGGATATTTTGCCATGATCAAATTGGCTACAATAGCATTAAGATAAGCATCGTGAGCATGATGTAAATTATTGAGCGCTCTTACTTTGCGCAGTTTGAATTCGCTCCTAAATTGCGAAGCTAACTGAGCTTTTAGAGTAACGATCGCAATTTTTTCATCAAGTTCAACACCATTTCCATCATAATTTAGTCGTTGGTCTAAGAGCTGTGCCACATATTTAGTGATCTGCCGTGTTTCGACCAATTGGCGTTCGATAAAACGTTCTTTTAGTTTTTCATTCAATCCGCCATGAAGATTACGCCGTAGATTGTCATATTTTTTGTTGGTCATAGCTTCAGCATCTAACAATTTTTTCCAGAAACTTCCCATCTTTTGGATCACGGCTTCACTTGGCAGACCATTAGTCTTACGGACATTTTCTTTTTTGATCGTTAAGACCTTATTTTCGATCGAATCATCTTTCAAAAAGCTCTGCGGAATAATATGGTCAACATCATAAAACTGCAAATGGTCATAGTCTAGAGGAGCCCCGGTATACATATCACGTCCATTTTGTAAGCAATACAAGTACTTTCTTTCATCACTCAATTCAGCATTACTTGGCAATTTTTTAGGTAATTCATTAGCATCTTTTAAATTTTTCACGATCTGTTGCACTCGATCTTCACGTTTCCGTGTCCCATGCGTTTTCTGGGTTTCACGCGCCATTTCGACTACAATATTTTTAGGCTTATATCCCATGACTTTGATGATCTCATCAACGATCTCTAAACTCTGTAAGATCCCCTTCTTAATAGCTGGACTTCCAGGTAATTCCTGTACAGTTTTAGCCAAAGTTTCCTCTTTTTCGATCACTTGGGCATTTTTGATCGTTTCCTTGAATGAATAGTTATCATCATTGATCAATTGCATGAAATTTTGACTGTAATCTTCAGTCATCAAACAATCTAAGATCGTCTTATGTGTCTTTTTGTCATAGATACCATCCAACAGCTTAGCTGAAAGGCGCCCCCATCCCGTATATTTTTTCCGACTCAATTTACGTAATATATCTTCGCCTAAAAAGTCACGATAGTTTTCTAAGCGACGTTTGATCAATTTGCGTCCTTCAAAGATAGTTAGAGTCTTGATGATATCTTCCCACTTTTCACTATTTACTTCATCATTTAAAAGTTCTGGCGCAACACCCATATCAACTAAATCTTTATAGGTTCCGTAAGAAGCGTTGAATTTTCCGTTGTCCAACCCTTTCAAAGCTTGGATCCTGATGGCTGGCATAACAACTTTCAGATGCTTAATAACCATTTTTTCACTTACTTTTCGGTCTAATTTAAAAAGTTCAAAGATCGAACGTTTGGTTTGGGCATCAAAATACTTAGCCTCACCATTTTCAGTCACATATCTGACACCAGCTAACTCATTAAAGATAGTGTATCTCTCATATAATAAACTATGCTTAGGCAAAACTGGCTCAGTCGGTAGATATAGATCGTTGATCGTCATGCGTTTAATGAAATCTTCAGCTGAAGTCTCCTTGTCGATCATTTCATCAAAGTTATATGGTGTTATTTTTCCTTCACCAGCTCGGGTCAACCATGCAAATTTACTGTTTCCGCGCGCTAAAGGCCCAACATAATACGGGATTCGGAAGTTTAAGATCTTTTCAAACTTATCTTTATTTTCACGTAAGAAAGGATAGTATTTACCTTGATTTTCAACTATTGCCACTAGTTCTTTTAAATGGACTTGATGCGGGATCGCACCATTATCAAATGTTCTTTGTTTTCGCAAATAATTATTAGCATCGATCTTTTGTAAGATCTCTTCTGTCTCAGGGATCCCCTTCAAAGTCTTCTTAGTATACTTATAGAAATCTTCTTCACTTACTTTGCCATCAATATATCCCGCATAACCACTGATCTTAGGTTCACTGAAAAAGTCATGACATTTCTCAGGAAGATATTTTTTAAAGACTCGTTTCAATTCAATTAGGTCTTTTTGATGTTCTTCATAGCGTTCGATCATCGCTTGTGAGAAAACAGTCTTTGTTTGCGTATCTTTTACATCTAAAATACTTGCCAAAATAGCTGCATCATACACTTTCTTAGCAGCAACAAAGATATCTAAATATTGATCACCAGCTTCAGCCAATAAGTCATTCAAATCATCTTCGTATGTATCCTTTCCAAAGGATAATTTGTGTTCTTCATCGGTCCCTAGCACTTTCTTGAAGCTACCCATATTGCCGACCATCATCTTGAATAATTGATGAGCTAGTTGATTTTTCTTAGCCCCACTAAGTTTCAGCAGTTCTTCAGATTTTTTTGTTTTTGAGAATGTATTATTTTGGAAGATATCAGCAACATCTAGTTTACCCAAATTTTCATCACTATTCTCATTTAGAGTTTCACTGAACTCCGCAAATACTTTGTTGATATCAGTAGTTCTTAGATCAATTTCACCTTCCAGTAAAAAATTCCCCCGATACTTGATAATATGTGCTAAAGCCAAATAAACCAATCTTAGATCAGCTGGTTGATCATTATTAGCTAGTGCACTGCGTAAGTGATAGATCGTCTTATATGTATCATGATACAGTAATTCTTCTTCACGCTTTCCAAAGATAGGATACACATCATACTTCTTATCTTCAGCCACCAGTGAACTTTCTTCTAGTCGATATAAGAAATTAGGATCGACCTTAGCCAATTCTGGTGCAAAGATCTCTTGTAAATAGCGCAAACGATTTTTTCGCCGGGTATAGCGCCGGCGAGTCCCGCGCTTCAAACGGGTATCAGCTGCCGTCTGTCCTTCATTGAACAGTAAAACTCCCAGCATGTTTTTCTTGATCGTTTTTTTAGATGTATCCCCAAAAACTTTCATCTTTTTGGTAGGAAC
>Ed_p1__coassemble_2225_pt1 | contig 8865 bp, 10 predicted proteins | sample Ed_p1__metabat2_high_PE_013 | metagenome-assembled genome bin Ed_p1 | reverse complement strand
GTCTTTGAAAATATCGGGATGAACATCGGGCTCTTGCCTTTGACAGGTATTCCATTGCCATTTGTCAGTCAAGGGGGATCAGCTCTGATCGGGAACATGATTGGGGTCGGATTTGTGATGTCGATGCGTTATCACAATAAGAGTTATATGTTTAGTAATGGGACAGATTTTAGATAGGGTGAGTGTAAATGAAAAAATTTTATTGTTATGCACGTTGTAGTACCTGTAAAAAAGCCGAAAAATGGCTCTTGGAAAATCAAGTTCAATTTGACAAGCAAGATCTAGTTGCCGATCCTCCGACTAAAGAGGAGCTCTTAGCGATCTTTGCCAAAAGTGACCGACCATTGCGTTATTTCTTCAATACTAGTGGTCAAGACTATCGCAAGTTGAACTTAAAAGAAAAAGTTCCCACAATGACAAAAGAAGAAGCGGCAACGATGATGTCGGAAAATGGCAAACTCATCAAAAGTCCGCTGATGGTCGATGAAAAGACCGTAACTTGTGGCTTTAAGCCTGAAGTTTATCAAGAAACTTGGCTTTGATCAAATAACCGTAATTCTAGCATGGTAAGCGTAGAATTACGGTTATTTTTTTCGCTTTAGGACGGCCTAGTGATGTATTTATTTTTACAGGGTGCTACTTTTTTATAAAAAATCCCCCAGCCGACAAGCAACTGGGGGCACGCTTATCTATCGGTGGTCTTTCAACCAGTCATAGATAATGCTTGATACCAGATTGACTAGGATAGCCAAGATCAAGCTTAGGATTGTGGAGAGCATAGCATTCACCTCTCTCTTGTACTAATTGAAGTTGATCAGACTTCACGTACTTCTTTAGTATATTGACAGGTTGAAATAAATTTTATATGATAGTGGTGTGGAGAGCGTGGATTCATCCTAGCTCTATAATGCAAGCTGATCACTTGCGAACCAGTTTTACCTTCTGACATATATTTGTCAGAGGGTAATTTTTTTGCACTAAAAAAGGCGCTCCGTCCGATGAATTGAGCGGGGGAGAAAATTTTTTATTTGGAGTATATATTTATTTTCCGTAAGAAATAAAAGCAGTATTATTGAGTAAATAAAGAAGAACTCGAGGCGAAATGTTCACCACAGTTTACATATAAATAATAAGAAGCAATTATGGTAAGAGTAAGGATCCAGAAACAGAGATAGGGGGATCATATACAGAAGTCTTGAAATTAGAAAGGACAGCCGTAAGAGATATTGATGCGTAGCTGAAACGTATTCGATAAATGCAGCGTTTAGTAAACAATAGAGGCCTTACTATGATACAAGATCCGCATCATAATAAGGCCTCTGTTATTCATACGGTGCTGACCGCATTGTCTTACACGCTTTATCTTTGTTCGGCAAATTTTTTAGCTTCACCGACAAGATGGATGAAGAGCTTTAAGGAATTCTCGTGGTCTTGGTAAAGTGTTTCGGGATGCCACTGAACACCTAAGAAATTAAAGTTCTTACCGACTGCCGCTTCTACGATCCCGTCTGAACTGTAAGCTACCGGGATCAACTCCGGAGAGATATCTTTTAGCGCTTGATGATGAAATGAATTTACGCGTGCCGAAGTGCCAAAGAAGTCTTGGATCAAGTTGTCTTCTTTGACTTCGATCGAATGTGTCAGTGCTTGCCAAGGTGCTGTCTGGTATTGGTTGTGCTTGACAGCTAGCTTATCGTAGTCGCTTAGATCTTGGTAGAGACTGCCACCTAAAAAGACATTCGCGAGTTGGAGTCCGCGACAGATACCTAAAGTTGGAAGATCGCGTTCATAGGCTCGACGTAAGAATTCGATCTCAAAAGCGTCAAGCGCTGAGTCGATCGCACCTAATTTTAAGCTGGGTTCTTCATCGTAAAAATAAGGATCGATATCTTTACCGCCGGGCAATAAGAGACCGTCGATCCGATCGATCAAAGTACTGATGCTCTCAAGTGAGCTCTTAGGTGGGATGATCACTGGGATCCCACCGGCTTTTTTAACGGCATCTAAATAGCCTTGCCCGATATAGGAGATAGGTAAGTTCGCGTGTTCGGGAATCAAGGCGCCGTTGAAATTTCCGATAATGCCAATGATTGGTTGCACGTAGATGCCTTCTTTCGTAAATATATTTTGAACAAGGTTTTCCAATTGAAAGTAATTCTCAATTAGACTACAATGATGATAGTATACTTATTTAGTTTAGCGGAGGAATGAAAAATGTCAACTCTTGAAGTAAAAAATCTCCACGTTTCGATCGATGGAAAAGAGATCTTGAAAGGCCTTGATCTTAAGATGCAGACGGGGGAGATCCATGCAATCATGGGCCCAAACGGAACTGGGAAGTCGACTTTATCAGAGGCGATCATGGGTAACCCAGCTTACACGATCACTAAAGGTGAGATCTTATTAGATGGTGAAAATATTTTGGATTGGGCAGTTGATGAACGTGCACGCGCAGGGCTCTTTTTAGCGATGCAATATCCAGCTGAGATTCCAGGGGTCACGAATGCTGAATTTATCCGCAGTACGATCAATGCGCGTTTGCCTAAAGATGAACCGATCTCGATACGAAAATATCTAAAAGACCTCGAAGAAACGATGGCCTTTTTAGACATGCCATTTTCCATGGCAAAGCGCTACCTCAATGAAGGTTTCTCCGGTGGGGAAAAGAAACGCAATGAGATCTTGCAACTGATGATGATCAAGCCTAAATTTGCGATCTTAGATGAGATCGATTCTGGTTTGGATATCGATGCCTTAAAAGTCGTTTCTAAGGGGGTAAATGAGATGCGCAGTCCAGATTTTGGCTCGTTGATCATCACCCACTACCAACGACTCTTGAACTATATCGTACCAGATGTCGTGCATGTCATGATGGATGGTCGGATCGTAACGACTGGTGGCCCTGATCTAGCTAAGCGCTTGGAAGCAGAAGGCTATGCGGGTCTCCGTGATGAATTAGGGCTTGATATCAAGCTAGCAGAAGATAAAGCTTAGGTGGTGGCAAAAATGAGTGCATTAACAACACAAGCCCAGGCACTAGTAGAGTTTGGTAAGCAAACTAATGAGCCTAGCTGGTTTACCCAAAAAAGGACCCAAGCTTTAGAAAAAGCTCAAGAACTTGAGATACCACGCTTTGAAAAAATCAAATATAAACGCTGGCCGATCGAAGTGACTAAGCCGGTGCAAGTGCTCCAAAATGACTTGCCTGAAGCTAAGGCAGCTGAGATCACGATCCAAAATAATGTTGTGGTCGAATTTGGGCAAACAACTGCTAAATTAGAACTCGGTCCAGCATTAAAAGCTCAAGGGGTGATCGTCTGTGATTGGCAAACAGCTCTGCAAGAACATCCAGAACTCATCGAAGAGTATTTCATGGAAGCGGTCAAAGACGATGAAAATCGCTTGAATATGCAACATGTGGCTAACGTTACCAGTGGATTGTTGATCTACGTGCCTAAAAATGTCGTCCTAGAAGAACCATTGACGTCGTATTTCATTCAAGATGCTACAACGGAACAAGACTTTGTGCACCATGTTTTATTGATCGCTGATGTCAACAGTGAAGTCTCATATTTGGAGAATTTGCAGACTTACGGTGAACAAAAGACAACAGCCAGCGTGATCGTGGAAGTCTTTGCCAAGGCGGGTAGTCACGTAAAATTTGCCAGTGTCGATCGCTTGGGTAAAAATACGACCGCCTATCTCAATCGCCGGGGGCATTTGGAGCAAGATGCTAAGATCGACTGGTCGATGGGGATGATGAATGACGGTAATATCGTTGGTGACTTTGATTCTGATCTGATCGGTGATGGTTCTCACGCCGAAACTAAAGTCGTTGCGATCTCAACGGGTAAACAAGTCCAAGGGATCGATACCCGCGTGACAAACTATGGTAGACATTCGATCGGCCACATTCTCCAACACGGAGTCATCTTATCGCAGTCATCGCTAGTCTTTAACGGGATCGGCCACATCATTCATGGTGCCAAGGGAGCCGATGCGCAACAGGAAAGTCGGGTCTTGATGCTTTCGACTAAAGCGCGTGGCGATGCCAATCCGATCTTATTGATCGATGACAATGCCGTTACTGCTGGTCACGCCGCCAGTGTTGGGCGGGTCGATCAAGACCAATTGTATTACTTGATGAGTCGGGGCTTGTCAAAAGAGATCGCTGAACGTTTAGTGATCCGTGGTTTCTTAGGCCCAGTTTTGACAGCTATTCCAAGCCGGAAAGTCCAAACAGAGCTCTCCGACATGATCGAAAGGAAGCTTATCGATGGACAAGAAGAAAAATGAGTTTCGTGCTGATTTTAAGATCTTAGATCAAAAAGTCAACGGTGAGCCGTTAGTCTATTTGGACAATGCGGCTACGACCCAAAAGCCCCAAGCTGTGATCGAAAGCTTAGTGGACTACTATGAACATGATAATGCTAACGTCCACCGGGGTGTGCATACCTTGGCTCAACGAGCAACGCAAGCCTATGAAGCTACGCGCCAAAAGGTCAAGGAACTGATCAATGCCGATAGTGAGCGTGAAGTCGTCTACACTAAAGGCACGACGGAAAGTCTCAATTGGATCGCACGGGGTTACGCCCAAAAGATCTTGCAGCCAGGCGATGAGATCGTTTTATCCTATGCAGAACATCATTCCAATATCGTTCCCTGGCAACAGGTCTGCGAAAAAACAGGGGCAAAGCTAGTTTATTTGGATCTAAATACAGATGGGCAAGTCGACTTAGAGAACGCTAAGCAATTGATCAATGAAAAGACCAAGATCGTATCGTTAGCACAGGTGTCAAATGTCCTAGGTGCTGTCAATCCGATCAAAGAACTCGCTCAATTAGCGCATAAAAATGGTGCTATCATGGTCGTGGATGGGGCGCAATCAGTACCTAATATGCCAGTAGACGTTAAAGAATTAGACATTGATTTTCTAGCTTTTTCCGGCCATAAGATGCTAGGGCCAACGGGGACTGGGATCTTGTGGGGCAAGCTGGAATTATTGAACCAGATGTCACCGCTTGATTTTGGAGGCGAGATGATCGATTTTGTCGAATTAGAGCATTCGACCTTTAAAGAAGTTCCGTGGAAATTTGAAGGTGGGACCCAAAATATCGCAGGAGTGATCGCTTTAGGCAAGGCGATCGACTATCTGCAAGCAGTTGGGTTAGCCAATATCGCCCAGCATGAGACCGAGTTGATGGAATATGTCTTGCCTAAGTTGCAAGCGATCGATGGGTTTGAATTATACGGTTCAGCTGATCCAGCCAAACATGCCGGGATCATCTCGTTTAACCTTGCAGGACTTCATCCACATGATACAGCGACAGCACTCGATATGGAGGGAGTTGCGATCCGGGCTGGTCATCACTGTGCCCAACCGTTGATGAAAAAATTACAGATCGCAGCTTCGGCCCGAGCCAGCTTTTATCTGTATAACACTAAAGAAGATGCCGATAAATTAGTGGAGGCATTGATCAAAACAAGGGAGTTCTTTCGATGAGTTTATCCAGTTTAGATAATTTATACCGTCAAATGATCTTAGAACATGCTAACCGTCCCCATCATCATGGTAATCTTCCCGCAGTCGACAAACAGATCGAATTGCGTAATCCGACTTGTGGGGATGTGTTAGAGCTAGAAGTCAAGCTCGATGATGAAGGCAAGATTGCTGACATTGCTTTTAGTGGGACCGGGTGTACGATCTCGCAGGCTTCGGCTTCAATGATGACCGATGAAGTGATCGGTAAGACGCCAGAACAGGTCAGTGAGATGGTCGAGGCTTTTTCCGAGATGATCACTAAAAATGAAGATAAAGATTATGAAGACTTATTAGGCGATGCTGTCGTCTTAGAGGGGGTCGCTCAATTTCCCGCACGGATCAAGTGTGCAACTTTAGCCTGGAAAGCGATCTACCAAGCATTAGAGAAGGAGGACAAAGCCCATGAGTGAAAATACAATGCCTGAATTGGGTGGCGAATACAAATACGGTTTTAAAGATGATATTGAACCGCTTTTTACAACAGGGGAAGGTTTGACTGAAGATATCGTCCGTCAGATCTCGGCTGCTAAAAATGAGCCAGAATGGATGTTAGATTTTCGATTGAAAGCCTATGAATTATACCGCAAGTTGCCAATGCCTGATTTTGGCCCTGACTTGTCACCCCTTGATTTTGAACATATCAATTACTTTAGACGTGATTCCGACCGCGTTGCCCGTGATTGGGATGATGTGCCCGAAGAGATCAAAAGGACATTTGACCGCCTAGGAGTACCCGAAGCGGAACGTAAATACTTAGCGGGTTCTTCGGCGCAGTATGAATCCGAAGTAGTCTATCACAATATGCGCAAAGATTTTGATAACTTGGGGATCGTCTTTATGGATACTGATTCAGCTGTCCAAGAATATCCTGAATTAGTCAAAAAATACTTCGGAAAATTGATCCCACCAGCTGATAATAAGATGGCTGCGTTGAATTCGGCTGTTTGGTCAGGTGGGACCTTTATCTACGTGCCAAAAGGTGTCAAAGTCTCAGTACCGATCCAAAGTTATTTCCGAATCAATGCGGGTAACTCGGGGCAGTTTGAACGGACTTTGATCATTGTCGATGAAGGAGCAAGCATCAATTATGTGGAAGGCTGTACCGCACCAAACTATTCTGAAGATAGCTTGCACGCAGCGGTCGTTGAAGTAAATGTCTTAAAAGATGCTTACTGTCGTTACACCACGATCCAAAACTGGTCCGATAACGTCTACAGTTTAGAGACTAAGCGGGCACGGGCTTTGGAGAATGCGACGATGGAATGGGTCGATGGTAACTTAGGTTCAAAGGTTACTATGAAATACCCAAGTGTCTACTTAGATGGCCATGGTGCGCGTGGAACGATGCTCTCGATCGCCTTTGCGGGTAAAGATATCGACTCTGATACCGGGGCTCGGATGATCCACAATGCTAAAGATACTTCATCTTCGATCGTTTCGAAGTCTCTGTGTAAAGATGGGGGCCGGGTCGACTACCGTGGACAAGTCCGCTTTGGCCGGCATTCAGACGGTTCATTTGCCCATATCGAATGTGATACGATCATCATGGATGACAAATCAGCAAGTGATACGATCCCATTCAATGAGATCTTGAACGGCAATGTTTCCATGGAACACGAAGCCAAAGTATCTAAGATCTCCGAAGAACAGCTCTACTACTTGATGAGCCGTGGGATCTCCGAAGAAAAAGCGACTGAAATGATCATCATGGGCTTTGTTGAACCATTCACCAAAGAATTACCAATGGAATATGCTGTTGAGTTGAACCGCTTGATCGAATATCAAATGGAAGACTCAGTGGGTTAAAGAAAGCACATCTTGGCGTTGGCTGGGATGTGTTTTTATTTTGGCTAAAAATTTAAATTTGTTCATGCAATGATAGGTGAAGTATTATAGTGGCAAAGAAGGTGAGTGACTTGGATGAAAAGAAGTTTTCATTTACTGCAGAAGAAGTAGCAGAGTTTTTCAAAGAAATAAATTTAGAAGCATTAGTGAACAGTTTACGTTTAAGCATTGATGATGAAAAAAATCCCCGACCAGAAAACACTGGTCAGGGAAAGGGTAATTAAGCGATATCGTAAGGATTAGGGATGATCCTTGTATCTAAGAGATATTGTTTGATGAAGGTGAGAGTAGCTGTTGTTTACATGTGTGGCTTAAAACCTTCGTTAATAATGTTTCCATTTCAGCTTGAGAATATGACAATGTGTGCATATTGATTACCTCCAATTAATTAAAGTACTACACACAAAGAAAAGGGGCGAGTTTCTCGCCCCAAAACAAAAAGCAGCCGGATGGCTGCTTTTTGCGCACTAATTTGAAAATTTAAGCTAATCGTTTGCAGAGAGTTCCAAGAGTTGAATAAAAGCTTGACTAAATTTATCAGCTTTTTCATCATCTAATTTTCCAAGTTTATTGGTAAGTTCTACAATATTTCGATTTGATTCAAGTTCAGAGGTTGTGTTAGCGACGGCAACTAGATCAGAAAGCGATATATCGAATGCTTCTGCAATTTTTATAAGTGTTTTGATACTAACATTTTGATCACTAGTTCTTTCTAAACGTGAAATAAAATTAACGGAAAGTCCGCTTTTTTCGGCTAGTTGTTCTTGGGTAAAGTGATATTTTTTACGAAAGTATCTAACGTTATTTCCAATGTTTACTATTTTTGAGACCTCCTTATCTCTTTTAATAGTAATTAAAATTTTAAAATTGTATAACGGTATAAATGAATACTTTTACAAAAATAAATTATTACTATGTGAATATATTAATTTAGTGCAATAAAAAATGCAAAAACTGTTTATATGTGCATATAACAGTAGTATAATATCGGTATATTCTAATAAAAGGAGAGTGCTCTTAATGAAAAAGAAGAAACTATTGTTTGGTGCTACAGCTGTAGCAACCACTATCGCAACAGGGGTAACAGCACAAGCTGATAGTGTAAATGACAATGCGACTGCAAATGTAGCTCAAGTTAGTGTACAATCACCAACTAAAACTGCTGAAAATAAAGTTGCAACAGCCGACAAAGCAGTTGCCGATGCACAAACAAGTGTCGATACCGCCCAACAAACTGTCAAGCGAACAAAATCTGACTTAGATAGTGCCAAATCTGATCTAGATTCAGCCAAAGATCTAAAAGATCAAGCAACACCTGAAGCTATCGATCAAGCTAAATCAGATGCTGATTCAACTAAAGAAGTTCAAGACTAAGCTCAAACTACTGTTGATCAAACTCAACAAGACGTTGAACATCAAAGCGCAGTTGTCGACTCCGCTAAACAAGACTTAGATTCTAAAACATCTGATTTACAAAC
>Ed_p1__coassemble_1357_pt1 | contig 16767 bp, 22 predicted proteins | sample Ed_p1__metabat2_high_PE_013 | metagenome-assembled genome bin Ed_p1 | reverse complement strand
TACCACTTTTTGAATGCTCCAAAAAAAAGAAGCCCCTCACAGGTAAAAAACTTAAAAAGCAACAAAATTAGTATTTTCGCAACAAAAAAAGCTAAAAAAACTAAAATTGTTGCCACGCTATAACCCTTATATATCAAGGTTATTTATATATTAAGTATACAAAGCAACAAAGCACAATATATATATTATATAGAAAATAACTATTATCCCCCTATAGGGTTTTTGAGTTAAAAAAATTGTTGTTTTAGTGGTCTAAATCACTGTACCCCTTGAGAGAGTAGGGATACAGTCGGCAACAATAGGCAAAAAATACGTTGCTATAGCAACAAAAAAAGTCGCCGTTTATAAAAAATAAGGGAATGAGGTTGATTTTATCATGAAAAAGAAATTGACGAGACAGGAAAAAGAAGACTTTAAAGATTTTATTATGAACTACCTGCAATACGGACACGTAGCAAACTTTGCAGAGATCGAGCTAATGTTTGAACTTCGTGGGCTTGATTGGCGCGGTGAATGGACTATCGGAGATCATGCACATAATACAGTATTATGGTACGGCTGGAATAAATCAGCAAAGGATATTATTTCCGAACTGGCAGACGAAGGAAAAATTTACTTTTTGCCGTTAGATCGAGCGCTAGAAGTTTATGAAAAATACAACAATGTTTTAGAAATACCAATCGCACACGATCCAACGCACAAATATAAAGATCCACACTGGTTGCCGTCGTTAATTCTTGATGAAGTTGCGATCGGAAAAAAGAAACCAAAGAAATACGAAACTGGTTTTACAAAAGAGCAGTTTAAAAAAATCGGCACTAAGCTATTTATCAAATAACCCACATCACCGATCACAGAAAGGCGGAACTATTATGAATATCACAGACGCAATCACAATAAACGAAAGCCCACAAGTAAAACTATCTTACATCTTAGACGACATCGAAACGCTAGACCGTTACGCTGATAGTGTTATCAAGGCTAAAGCTGAAGTAAAAAAGCTATTCGATGAACTGGAGCAACTACCGGCAAGCGAAAAGCCCGCAAGTATTGAAGGTATTTACAACTTATATGATTTTAGAATGGAATTGCTAACACTTGGCATCCCAGTTCATGAAGTCTATAAGTTTGAGATCAAACCAGAACCCAAGCTAAACGTTACGATCGTGGCAACTCATAAAGTTATGAAGATGATCTATAAGCACGATGGGCAAGCTCATAGATCGAATACCATGATAGAAACATACAAGGCTTTGAGGAGCGATCTAAGCAAAGAACTTACTTGTTTTATCAATGATCTAAAGAAACTCACTCCCAACGACATAAAGCTTTATAACCTAAGTAATCAACAATTTTTAGATATTAAGAACATAAGCGAGCAACTAGCGAAAGATTTTAAATAGACAAATAAAACGCAAGGGGATGCACTGGCTGACTGCTGGCATCCCTTTTAATTTATAGCGAAAAAGCCACGTCCCCACAAGTGGGCACGATCGCCAAAGATGACCGTAGCCACGGTTACACATATCAAGGGCGTAGTTATAACTACACTCATGCAAGCGCCGAAAATTCAAACGTGGACCTATCCTAAAATGTTGGAAATTGTTGGAATAAATTGCTCAGGTTTGCTCAGGTCAAATGGTAGCAAATGGTAACATAAAACATTGACAAATGTTGGCATAAATTGCTCGCAAATGCTCGCATAAAATGTTGACAAATGTTGACATCAAAACGTTATTAGACGCTGGCGATATACTAGTTATTACGCCAAAAAGTGTGCGTACTTTTTGCGTTTTTGTGTGCACCCTTTTTGGCTTTTTGTATGCACACCTTTTTAAAGAAAAAAACGTTATTCCAAAGCCTGTTAGAGCAACGGTAAAGGTACAAAAACCCTAAGAAAACCTAAGATAAAATGCTAAGAATTGCTAAGGTGGAATGCTGAAAAATGCTGAAATAAAATGTTGAGAATTGTTGAGGTCAAATGCTAACATTTGCTAAGCTATTTTTTAGCTCATTCAAAGCGTTGTTTTATTTAACGAGTATAATTATACTAAAATAGTTTTAAACGTCTTAGAAACGATTTTACAAGCTTTTGAAGTTAGGAGCGTTGGATATAATGAGACTTGACCCACCAGATATCAGAGAAGTAGACTACAGCAAAACACGCAATAACGTTACTAACTGGTTTGATACAGAGTATAGCAAGTATCAGAGATTGGCTAACATCCCAGTTATTTCAAGCGTACGCTTATCATTAGCCCCCAAAGGAACAGCAAGCGCCAATAGTGTGGAAGATATGAACGTAAACAGAGCCAACGCCAAGCAAGTTTTAGAGTTCGTGGAAGCCGTGATTAACAGTCTAGGCGATTATAAACCTTTTTTAGAAGCACGATACATCAAGGAGTTACAATCGTGGCAAATTGAAGAACGCTTAGGGTTCGGGCATTCTCAAACGCAAACTAGGATTAGAAAAGCTTGCGCCCTATTCGCTCAGACTATGGACATCACAGCAGGTACACGGCTCACAGCCTACAAAGATTAGGAGTGATCCCACTTGTTAAAATTTATTATCATTCTTGCGATCGTTACAGCGATCAATATTTATCTAAAACGTCGGCATTGGTATTCTAGGCTTTACATCAAACATCTATCCAGCAGGCACGACCTGCAACGCCTTAGATTGATGATCGATAAAAGATTAAAGGAGTTGGACGATGAAAGATAAGTCACCAGTTGAACAGTTACGGGACAAGGTAGCCGAGCTACTAACTGAGTTGTTAGACTTTGCAGAGCCGTTTATCATGATCGGGATACTTTGGCTATTATTCAAAGTGCTGGAAGCTATCTAAATACATTAAAAGGGATGCACTAGCTTAGTTGCTGGTACATCCCTCTTTACTGATATATTCAACTGGCAATATTGGACTACCTGTGATTAAAATCACAGGAATCAAAAAAACGCCTTGCACGATCGCAAGACGTCAAAGAACTGTTTTATAAACATTGGTAAATAGATCAACTGAGAAACCCTAACAGCATTATAGCATACATCAGAAAATAAAAAAGCGCTGGAACTTCCAACGCTTGAAATCATACACTATTTTAAACCACCTAGCCCAAGTTTTAGGGTCTCCCCAGGGTCTCTTTTAAATCATTTTTTATCAAGTTTTAAGCACTTTATCTTAAAGAGAGACCCTAAAAAGCCTTTTAAACCGCCAAAAAGGCGATATAACAATATTTATCGGGCTTATACCATAATTAAGTAAATGTCCACTTTTCGAGTGCTTACAAATCAAAGAAAATTAATCTTTTTTGAATAAAAGCATTTTCACGTCTAATATTTGTGTGAAACACAATATAAGTATGCTATACTACTAAATGAGTTGCGGACGAGTTAGTCTGCTATTTTTGTTGATCACTTTTTTGAAAAATGTAGTTTATTGCTTTATTTAGGGGGAAACGATGTGAAATTTTGGGGCAAGACAACACAAGATGCAATTAGATCTGGCTTAGAGGAATTGCATAAGACTAAAGCGCAGGTCGAAGTAAAAGTTATCAGCGAAGGAAGAAAAGGCTTTTTAGGGTTTGGCAAGAAACCAGCTGAGGTGGAACTCGTTGTTAAGGAAGAAACAACACATAAAAATGCTGGACGACCACACGCTAAAAAAGTGGCTGTTGCAAAACAAAAGGTTGAAGACTGGGAGAAATATCTGCACGAATTAGGTTACTATTTGGCAGATGTCACACAGAAGATGGGGATCAAGACAACGATAGATGTGGTGGTGGAAAAACGGGTCGTGACCTATAATTTTGAAACCGAGCAGGAAAGTAGCTTGATCGGGCGCCACGGAAAAACGCTCAATGCGTTACAGTTGTTAGCCCAGGATTTCTTGGATAGGAAGAGCAAAAGGAAGGTCCAAGTCATCTTAGATGCGGCTGATTACCGGGCGCGACGCAAAGAAACACTCCAGTTTTTAGCACGAAAAGTTGCACGGGATGCAATTCGCCAAGACCGGCGGCAACGGTTGGATCCAATGCCTTCGTTTGAAAGAAAGATCATCCACGCTGCTTTGGCTAGAAATACCGAGGTCAAAACCTATTCGAGCGGTAATGAACCGCGACGCTTCGTCGTTGTTGAGCCGGCGTATGCCAAAAATACAGGGAAGAACTAAGAGAGGATTTTGACTATGTTTGAGCATAAACCCAACCATTTGGAAGATGAATTGTGCTTTTCGATCTACACAGCACAACGCTTTTATAATCGTTTCTATACTGAAGCCTTGAAGAAGTATAACTTGACCTATGCACAATACATCACGTTATTAGTTTTATGGGAAAGTAAAGAAAAGATGATCATTCGTGATCTAGGTCTACGTTTGAAACTCGATACAGGTACATTGACACCTTTATTGAAGCGCATGGAAAAAGAAGGCTGGGTAACTCGTACGAAGACAAAGGCTGATGGACGCAAAGTTTATATCACTTTGACTGACAAAGCACTTGAATTGGAAGATCAGATCAAGGGCCGTGTCACTGGTTTCTTTGGTTCAGTCGATATGTCCAGTGACGAGTATAAAAATGCCGTCAAATTTATCCAAGACATCGCTAAGAAATTAGAAGATAACAACAAGTTGTTGGTGGAAAAAACTAAATTCTAGTAGCGTTATATCCGCTAGGCAGATATCTGCTTAGCGGATATTTTTTTGGGAAAATTCCCACAAGTTGACACTTTATCCCACTAGAGGAAAGGAAATTCCACTTTACTAGAAAGTGATAAAAACGGATACATTAAAATGGTATGCTTAGTTTGGTAAGAAAAGCTAAAGTTTTTTAGGAAAGGTAGTGAAGTTTTATGATGGAGAAGATCCAGCGCTTTGGGGGCGCAATGTTTACGCCAGTCTTGCTTTTCTCGTTTGCCGGGATCATGGTCTCGATCGCGATCGTAGCGACGAATCCAGTTTTAGTCGGTGATCTAGCTAAAGAAGGCACGATCTGGTATAACTTTTGGAAGATCGTTGAAAATGGTTCTTGGACTGTTTTTAACAACATGGAGCTCTTGTTTGTGATCGGTCTACCGATAGGGTCAAGCTAAAACGGCTAATGCGCGGGCGGTAATGGAAGCCGTAGTCACATATTTGACCTTTAATTATTTCATCAGCACAATGTTGCAATTATTTGGCTCAAGTTTTGGCGTTAATTTCAAACAAGCAGCTGGTGACGAAAGTGGATTGAAGCTGATCGCCGGGATCAAGACGTTAGATACTGGGATCATCGGTGCGATCTTTATCTCAGCGATCGTGGTCTACTTGCACAATCGCTATTTTGAAAAGAAATTACCTGATTTCTTAGGGATCTTCCAAGGATCATCTTATGTTGTTGTTTTAGGATTTTTTGCAATGTTACCGATCGCCTTATTGACCTGCTATATCTGGCCTAAGATCTAATTTGGGATCAGCTCATTACAAGCGATCTTAGCTACTTCAGGCGTAGTCGGAGTCTGGATCTACACCTTCTTAGAACGGATCTTGATCCCAACAGGCTTGCATCACTTTGTTTATACCCCATTTGTCTTTGGTCCCGCGGTCGTTGAAGGTGGGATCACACAATACTGGTTTGCTCACTTAAACGAATTCTCACGTTCGACCCAACCGCTTAAGACGCTGTTCCCAGAAGGTGGTTTTGCTCTTCATGGTAACTCTAAAGTCTTTGGGGCACCAGGGATCGCGTTAGTCTTTTACTTCACAGCGCGGCCAGAGAATCGTAAAAAAGTGCTCTCCATGTTGATCCCTGTAACCTTGACAGCCGTCTTGTCCGGGATCACTGAACCGTTAGAATTTACGTTCTTATTCCTATCACCACCATTGTTTGCAGTTCATGCTGTTTTAGCTGCAACTTTGGCAGCAACACTATACACATTTGGTGTTGTTGGTGATATGGGCGGGGGCTTGATCGATCTGTTGACGAGAAACTGGATCCCAGTCTTTTCAAATCATGCCGGTACGGTGCTCATCCATATCGTGATCGGACTATGTTTCACATTTATCTGGTTTGTTGTTTTCAAATTCTTGATCGTAAAATTCAACATTATGACACCAGGGCGCGATATCGACAAGGAAGCTGACATCAAGCTTTACTCCAAGCAAGATTACAAAGATAAAAAAGCGGGTAAAAGTGATGAAAAGGCGGCTCCAGCAAATCGTTATCGGGAACAAGCAGCGATCTATTTGGAAGCAGTCGGTGGACGTGACAATATCGAAAAAGTCAACAACTGTGCGACACGCTTACGTTTGACCGTCAAAGATCCAGCTTTGGTCGAAGATGATGCTGCCTTTAGAGCCGGTGGCGCACATGGTGTCGTGCGAAATGGCAATGCTTTACAAGTGATCGTGGGCTTAGATGTGCCCTAAGTCAGAGAACAATTTGAAGAATTAATGAACATTGGTGATTAGAGGAGGAATTTAACATGGATAAGAAGTTTTCAGTTGTAATTGCTGGTGGTGGGAGTACCTTTACTCCAGGGATCGTCTTGATGTTATTGGAGAACTTAGATAAATTTCCGATCCGTCAGATCAAGTTTTATGATAATCTCGAATCGCGTCAAAAAGTGATCGCAGATGCTTGCGAGATCATTTTAAAAGAAAAGGCACCCGAGATCGATTTTGTTGCAACAACTGATCCAAAGACAGCCTTTACTGATGTAGATTTTGTCATGGCTCATATTCGTGTCGGACTATATGCGATGCGTGAAAAAGATGAAAAGATCCCACTTAAATATGGGGTCATCGGGCAAGAGACCTGTGGACCAGGGAGGATCGCTTACGGGATGCGTTCGATCGGGGGCTTCTTAGAGTTGATCGACTACATGGAACAATATTCACCAGATGCATGGATGTTGAACTATTCCAACCCAGCAGCGATCGTGGCTGAAGCAACACGCAAGTTACGGCCTAACTCTAAGATCATCAACATTTGTGACATGCCGGTCGGGATCTAAGAACGGATGGCGCATGCGATCGGGCTCAAGTCACGCAAAGAGATGGAAGTGCGCTACTACGGCTTAAATCACTTTGGCTGGTGGACTGATATCAGAGATCATGCTGGCAACGACTTGATGCCACAGATCAAAGAGCACGTAGCTAAATACGGCTATTCACTCAAAGAAGAATTAGGTGAACATGAATCACAACATACTGATCCAAGTTGGATGCACACCTTTGCTAAAGCCCGTGAAGTCTATGCAGTCGATCCAGATACCTTACCAAATACGTATCTCAAATACTATCTCTATTCACAAGATGAAGTTGAGCATGCCGATCCAGAATATACTCGGGCAAATGAAGTTATGAATGGGCGTGAAAAACACGTCTTTGGCGAATGTGAAAAGATCGCACAAGCCGGAACAGCTAAAGATACCAGTTTAGAAGTTGATGAACATGCCAGCTATATCGTGGATCTAGCACGGGCGATCGCCTACAATACGCATGAACGCATGCTGTTGATCGTGGAAAATAACGGTGCTTTGAGTAACTTTGAACCAACCGCGATGGTCGAAGTTCCATGTATCGTAGGTAAAAACGGACCTGAGCCATTAGTTCAAGGCCAGATCCCTCGTTTCCAAAAGGGCTTGATGGAACAACAAGTTGCAGTCGAAAAGCTCGTTGTTGAAGCTTGGGAAGAACACTCCTATCAAAAATTATGGCAAGCCCTCACTTTATCCAAGATCATTCCAAATGCGCGTGTCGCTAAACAGATCTTGGGTGATCTGATCGAAGTCAACCGTGATTTTTGGCCAGAACTCAAATAGTGTAATCGCTTTAGTTGATTGTGCGAAATATGCTATAATTTAGCATAGTTAAACAAAGTAGGGGGACGCACATGACACTGGAAGAATTGATCACAAAACATCAAAAGGCCTTAGGAGATCTTGATAAGACAATCTTGCGTTATGTGCTGGATAACAGACCAAAGATCCAACAGATAAGTATTACTGAATTAGCAACTGCCACATATACCTCTAAATCGACAGTTTTGCGCCTAGTCAGGAAATTAGGCTTTACTGGTTTTTCAGAATTCAAATACTTTTTAAAGACGAGCACTAAAGAGGCTAAGCCAGCTACGGAGATGTTTGCCGATCTCCAGGTCTCAGATATCATTAAGACGATCAAAGGCTTGGAACATATCGAATGGGATGATCTGACAGCCCAGCTCAAAGAGGCCCAAACGATCTATTGTTACGGCACGGGTTTTTCGCAACGGCGAATCTTAGATGAATTTGCTAAAAATCTGTTGCAACTAGGTAAACGGGCGATCACGATCCCCAATAAGACAGAGCTTGATATGGCGATGAAGATGATCACGCCGCAAGATGTAGTTTTGTTGGCCTCGCTTAGTGGAGAGACGGAAAATATCAAGGAAAACATCTTCATGTGGACGCTAAAAAATGTCCCCCTTGTAAGTATGACCCGAGCAGGCGAGAACACCTTTGCGAGTCATTCGGATTTTGCTTTGCATTACTATGTGACGCCATTTTCCGTTATCAAAGAAAAAAAGGTCGAGTCGTTAGTCACATTATCAGTCGTTGTTGATTATCTTTTTCGAAAGTTGACCGAAAAAATGAGTAAAGATAGGTGAGAAAAATGTTGAAACAAGTACTGGCAAGACCAGCTGTATACAAGAAGATCTTATTAGGCTACTGGATCGGTTCAAGTGTGATCTTATTTGGATATCTATATTTGGTCGCACTTGACCTTGGCAAAAGTCTGCCAGCGACTTTACAAGCAATGCCTAGTTTAGCTCTAGTAACGATCATTGCAGGTCTCAACTTATTGTTAGCGGCGGGTTTATGGAAGATCTCAGCCACGGATAGTCCACTATTTTTGAGTCTAGCTTTGGTACAACAACTCTTGAGTTTAAACTTTGTAGGGGCGTTACTGATCTATTTTTACCAACGTTTCAGTCAACAGAAGTTTCTCCAGAAGCCGACAAGAGATCAAGGTGCGCTGGTAATTTCCTTTACGCTGGTCATCTTACTGACACTTTTTGTTCTCTTGATCAGGATCAGATTGGAATTTGTAAACTAACACAGTGCGCAAGAATGCGCTTATTTCCTAGGAGTTGCATTCTGGAGCACGACTATGAGCACAGTACGTAAGAATTGCATAGTTACACAAAAAAGCATGCCAAAACAATTTTGGCATGCTTTTTTATATTAAAATGAGTATTGTTCGACCGGGGTTTCAAACCAGTCGTAACGTAAAAGTTGTTTGAGTTTTTTATTTACAGGGATCCAGATCCCACTCTTTAAGATGTCTTTCATTGTTTGGATGAAGAGCATGTCATGTGCCACGCTGTCAGGGCGGGCAACTTCAATGACTTCATCATCTTCAGTTTTTAAGGTGATCTTGTTTGATTTTACGTCTACAACTTGTGCAGAGACAATATCAGTCTTTTTATCCATATAGATGTTCCTTTCTGGATGGTATCTTAACTTGATACTGTCTTAACTATACGCTAGTTGCTTAAATTTGTTTATAAATATGCCTTAAATTTAGTTTAAGAATCACTTGTTTGAACTTGAGTGATCAATTTTTTGACTAACTGTTGAGTTGCTTGCTCTTGTAACTCTTTGAGCACATTCTCCCGTTCGGTGCTAGACATCGTTGGGTTTTGTTGCAATTTCTGCGCTAATTCTTGTTGAATTACCTGGGAAATATTTTCCTTGAGCTCGGTGTCATGTTCTTTGAGTAATTTTTTAAGCTGTTTAGCTTGTTTAGTGCTCAAAACAAACCAATTATCAGTCAATTTGAATTCATAAGTTCGATGTTTGAGACGATCATTATTGTCTAAAATGCCAAAGAAAAGCTCGGAAAGGCCATTTTGGTAGACATAACGCTCTTCAGTTACGACTAATTGCGGAGTTTTGCCAGTTTGCGAGTATTTGGTAGTCGTATCAGTCGTTGGCGTTTGGCGCAATTTCTTCTCATCAGAAGAATTGTGGTAGAGATAAACTCTTTCTGACTTAGTACCAAGTGGTTGGTACAGCAATACATCGAGGTGATCGGGGACTGAAGAAACGAGTTTTTGTTTTTTGGTGACCGTTTGAACTTTCATCCCCCAATTATAGGAATCATTTAACACGATCGCACCGGTACAGAGCACCATGATCGCCAATGACAGTAAAGCATATAAAACGCGATGCTTAAGGGTAGGTAGGACTGTAAAACAAAAGAAACTGATCGTGGCTAAAACTAAAATAATGATACTCATTTACTTAGCCCCCTTTTTAGTGATCGTGACTTTAGGTGCATTATTGCCCTTCTTTAAGAAGAAAGCAAAGAACAATGCGACAGCCGCAAAGAGGATCGAAATAAAGAATGCAGCATGATAACCATTCAAAACAGCCCCAGTAGCGAGGTCAGCATATTTGAGCGGTGTTTGGACCAAAACACTGTGGGCTGGCATTGAGTTTTTGGTGACCGAGCTCAAAACGGAGATCAAGATCGCAGTCCCGATCGAGCTTAAGACTTGGCGGAAAGTATTGTTGACCGCCGTCCCGTGAGAGATCTTATTGAACGGTAAGACATTCATCCCTGAAGTCGTGACGGGCATCATTGTTGCGGAGATCCCAAACATCCGGATCGCATAAAAGACGATGATCAACATGATCGAAGTCTCTTTAGTGATGAAAAGAAATGGGATCGAGCCTAAAGTCAACATCGTCATCCCGGCAAGCGCCATGAATTTAGCTCCGTAACGGTCAAATAAGCGTCCCGTGATCGGTGACATGATCCCCATTGCTAGAGCTCCGGGTAATAAGATCAAGCCAGAATGAAAGGCGGATTCGCCGCGAATATTTTGGATGTAAAGTGGGATCACCATTTCTGAACCAACTAAAGCCAAGTTAGCCACCCCACTTAAGATCGCAGCCAGGCTAAATTCACCATATTTGAAAACTGTGATGTCCAAGAAAGGTTCGTCCATTTTTAATTGGCGCCAACAAAAGAGAACAACAAAAATCGCCCCGACAGCTAGATAGACGAGGACGTAGAAATCGCTCCAGCCGTCGTTACCAGCTTTAGAAAAGCCATATAATAATGCTCCAAACCCGATCGTTGAGGTGATGATCGAAATGACGTCGATCTTTTGATGGGTGTTAGGCACCACGCTTTTCATAAAGAAGAAGGCTAAGATGATAACGGCGATCACGATCGGAATGATCATGCCGAATAATTCACGCCAAGTCCAGTTATCGACGATCCACCCAGAAAGTGTTGGCCCTAAAGCTGGTGCAAGCCCGATCACAAGTCCGACCGTCCCCATAGCAGCTCCACGTTTTTCCGGGGGAAAGATCGAGAGCATGATCGTTTGAAGTAACGGCATTGAAACGCCGACCCCGATACCTTGGATCAAACGACCGGCGAGAAGGACTCCAAAATTTTGGGCGGTAAAGGAAACGACTGTCCCTAGTAAAAAGGTCAACATCGCCCAGAGATACATCGTTTTTGAGCTGAAGTGGTTGATCAACCAAGCTGAGATCGGGATCATGACCCCATTGACCATCATAAAACCAGTCGTTAACCATTGAACGGTTGCCGTTGAGATCGAAAAATCCTTCATGATCGCAGGAAAAGCAGTGTTCATCAAGGTACTATTCAAAAAAGTACAAAAAGAACCGACCATTAAAACTAAGACCAATAGATTACGATTATAACTATTGCCATTGATGTCGGTCGGATGTGTAGCATTATTCAAACAAGTTCACTCCTTTATTATTTTAGATATTATTTTCAATTTATGTGCGTTGCCTACTATAAACCTTATTTACCAACTTTGTCAAGATAGTTGACAAATCGCCTAAACAATATAAAATCTAAAGTAGGAAAATTATTTGCGAGGGGGAAGAAACTTGAAAGAGACGAAGCATAAGATGCACAAACCCCACTTTATCCATGACATTCGGATCGGGATCGGTGATATGTGTAAGATCACAGGGGTCACAGGGCGGCAATTGCGCTATTGGGAAGAGCGTGGTTATATTAAGTCGCTAGCTGATGAGAAGAATTCAGTGCGTAAGTATAGCTGGGAAATGTTGTACAAAGTCGGTTCGATCAAAGTTTTTATCGATGAGGGTTATACTTTAGCCAAAGCCGTAGAAAAATCTGAATTGCGTGAAAAAGAAATGGCGATCATCCGCAAATTTATGGCAGCCAATATGCATGGCGTGGAGATCACGGATGAAGAAAAACTCTACGGACAGTTAGATCTAGGGCAATGTGAAGGTAAAAAGATATACGGTGTTGTCGATGAAAATGGCAGTCATTTGGAATTTGGTGAAGGGTAATGTTTGTCCATCATATTGCAATCATTTGTAGTGATCGAGCGCAAGCAGTTGATTTTTATGTCGACAAATTAGGCTTTAAGATCGTATCTGAGCATGTTCGTCCCGAAAAAGATGATATTTTGTTGAATGTAGCTAAAGATGGGCTAGTATTGGAGTTATTCATCAGGCCCAATGCACCAAAACGTGTCAGTGGAGCTACTGGAGAGGCAAGGGGTTTGCGTCATTTGGCTTTCAAATGTGACGATGTTGCAGCGGAAAGGAAGCGTTTGTTGGCGTTAGGCGTCAAATGTGAGCCGTTGCGGCGTGATGACTTTGATGGTAAGTTGATGACCTTTTTCTTTGATCCCTACGGCTTGCCCCTCGAATTACATGAATAGAAGGAATCGTAATGGTAGAAAAATTAAAACAATATCCAGTCACAGCTATTACTGTGGTAGCAATGGTGTTGATAACATTATTATTAGGTGATCTGGCTTGGTTTAGAAAATTAGCAGTAGTCTTATTGACCTGGTGGGTCGGAGTAGGTTTTGAAAAACCGGTCAATGAGATGATCGTTCAAGAAAAATTAGGAAAGCTCATGGGCAAAGGCTTTGTTTTGATAGCAACAGCAGTTTTTGCGGCCGTAGTGACCTATGTTCAAATAAGATTTTAAGAGTGTGAGACAATGCGGTCAGCGCCGTATGAATAACGCGGAGAGCCCCATAATGCGTACTTTGCATTGTGGGGCTCTCCGTGTTATTTACTAGGCGTTGCATTGTCGAACACGTTTCCACTATATAACTCAGATGCGTATTTTTGCATCATGGGGGATCTTCTGTTATCTGCTAGGAGTTGTGCTGTCGAACACGTTTCAGCTACATAGCTTGGATGCGTATTTTGCCCGCTTAAGCTAACTTTCAGACCGTTTGCCTATCATTACCGACCATTTAGGCGTCTTTAGCGAAAATCAGCCTAATATTTGCTAGAATTTAGCTAAAGGAAGGGGGAAAGCCAAAATGAAAAGTAAATTTGAGATCGACCCTAAATTACCCGAAGAATGGGCCGAATTTCATGTGCATGAATTGACGGCCAAGTTACAACAAGTCATCCAACTACTTGAGCATGATGAACAAATTTGGGGCTATGCTGATCAGATCGTTAAGCCGTTAGCCTTAGCTCAGATCATTTCCTTAAATAGCCAAGCTGGTAAGGTCTATGCTATCACCGAGCACGGTAGCTATCAGATAAAGAAGAAATTGTATGAAGTGGCTGAACTTTTATCCCCGGATTTTGTTAAGATCAGTCGCAGTGAATTTGTTAACTTGAATTATTTAGATCATTTGGAATTGACTGTGCAAGGAACGATCGCTTTAAAACTAAAAAATGGTACTACGACCTTTGTGGCTAGACGTTGTGTCAAAAATCTCAAAGAAAGGCTAGGGATCTAAGATGAAAATATTTAAAAAGATAATTAATGCTAGTTGCCTGGGGATCGCGATCGGGGTGATCTTATCCGTCATCTTTTCCAGTATTTTGGGGCAGGGAGAATATATGCCCTCAACGCCAACGTTTATGGAACTATTTACGACCCCAGTTAGAGCGATGGCAAGCTCGATCATTTTGTGGGCTCTAATGGGAAATGTTTTTTATTTTTCCGGATCGATCTTCAAACAAGAACAGTGGAGTTTGCTCAAGATGTCGCTCCTTCATTATCTTGTGACATTGATCTGCTTTTTCCCGTTAGCTTATCTGGCGGGCTGGTTTCCTCATAATATTTTGTGGATCGCTAGCTTTTTACTGATGTATACGGGAATTTATCTCATTATTTACCTTGGAAATTATCTTTCCACATGGTTAGAGATAAAAAAGATCAATCAAAAAATCAAATAAAAGCCTAGTCCTAAGCGGTTTTATAGCCTACTTAGGGCTTTTTATATCAAATTTAATTTATTTTACAATATTAGTTGACTCTATATATTATAAGTCATATAATATTAGTGAAGTTAAGATATAACAGGGAAAAAAGAAAGGTGGGAAAAACCGCATGGAAATCAAAGTAACAGCTGATCTATTAGATGGTTTGGTCTTAGCCTTGTTAGAAAGTCAAGATTACTATGGATATGCGCTGACACAAGATATGCAGCAAGCGATCTCGATCTCAGAATCAACGATGTATCCGGTCTTACGTCGCTTACAAAAGGCAGAATATGTGACCACATACGATGCGCCTTATCAAGGACGCAATCGTCGTTACTACAAGATCACTGAGAGCGGGGAAAACCATTTACAACGTATCAAAAAAATGTGGAATGATTATAAGGAAAGTTTAGATGCTGTCTTTGCCGCAGCGGATAAGCGCAAGCAAAATGCACAAGATGAGGAGGGGCAACATGAATAGGGAAAAATATCTGGCTGAATTAGAAGAATACTTACAACCTTTAACGCCAGAAGAACGTGCCGATGCCATTATGTTTTATTCAGAATTTATCGATGATGCAGGGTTAGAGACCCGCAGTCAGATCGAAGAACGGTTAGGCACACCACGGCAATTGAGTCGGAAAGTCTTAGCTGATTATTCGATCAAGACGACCGATGAAGAAGTCAAGTATCAACGCACGGCGACCCCACAGTCAAATGTGAAGATGATCTGGTTGATCTTACTAGCTTTATTAGCTTCACCATTCCTCTTAGGTTTTGGTGGGATCATGATCGCAGTGTTGATCGGGATCTTAGTCTTACTGGCAGGGTTAGTTTTTGGCGCTGGCGTGCTCTTATGCGCCGGTGTAGTTGTAATGGGGCTCTTGATCTATATCGGGGTCGCAATGCTATTTAGCAGTTGGGCAGTCGGGCTCTTTTATCTAGGCTTAGGGCTGTTAGCCTTAGGGGGGCTTTTAGTCGTTATCCCGCTAGTCTATTGGTTGATCCGCTTGATCTTGCAAGGGATCGCCAACTTCTCCAAGTATCTCTATGATAACTTGAGTAAGAAACGCAAAGAAAAAGGAGGCAGTGACCATGAAGAAGACATTTAAATTTGGTTGGTTGATCTTAGCTATCGGTGCCGTGATCGCAATTGTGGGCGCTGTGTTCCACGGCGTTAAGGCAGTCGAATTCGATGGCTTAAAGGTCCAAGCCGTTAAAAAAGATAGAGATATTCAAAAGACGTATGCTAAAAAAGAATTTGATCGGATCGAGATCGAAAATGGGTCGGGTTATTTTGCGCCGGTCGATCTTGATATCAGACAAGGCTATGATTATAGCGTTTCTTACAGTGGAAGTTCACGCTTTGAACCAAAGATCAGTTATCAAAATGGAACATTGAAGATCATTCGGGGGCGTAATATATCTGGTACAGTGAGCTTTGATTTTACGGATCATCGCACAAAGATCGATAGCAAATTAGTCATTACGGTACCCGAAAATGTAAAATTGAGCACGTTAAAAGTTGAAGGTATCTATAATAACCTCGACTTGGAAAAACTAAATGTTGGAATGCTAGAGCTTGACTTAAATCACACTAAAAAACTTGAATTAAATGAAGTGACGGCAGAAAGAACAGACGTTGATACTGGTATTGACGCTGGTCAGATCATCAACTCTAAGCTCAACAATGGTAAATTAGAATTTACTGCAGAGGCTGATCTAGACCTAGTGGTTTCAGGTGGTGAACTAAATAACATCAAAGTCAAAACAGAAGGTCGAGGCAGAGTCTACTATAAAGACGGGCTAGTCTTGAATGGTGGGAGTACACAATTAGCTGACATCGAATACGGTTATGAGTATAGCGATGATGAAAGTGATAGCGAAGATGTTGATGACACCGAGCCAAGTCCAGATCTTGATGCCGATACGATCACAGTCAAGGGTAAATATGAGATCAAAAACACAAATGGTGCGATCCGTGTCGGCAATGTAACAGTACAAGGTTACCGTTTGACCAACAAACATGGTAAAAATACATTACATGACCAACAACAGACAAATGGTGGTACACTAGAAGAAAATGCAGATCAAGCTGATGTCTTGACTTTAGATAATCAAACCGGCGAAAATACGGTAAAGTAAATCAATTAATTGAAAGGATGAAGTTGCGATGGCAAAAACAAAAAAAGAATTAACAAAATCAAATGATAAAGTAGTTTCAGGTGTCTTTGGTGGTGTCGCAGAATACTTTGGCTGGGATAAAGCGATCACCCGGATCATTGGTGCGATCTTGATCATTTTCCCGGGAAATATTGTTCTTGGTTTATTGATCTACTTCATTGCCGCTTTAGTTATACCTGATGCACCAAGTAATGGTCGTAAAGATTCACACCATTCAGAAGATGATAGTGTGATTGAAGGCGAATTTAAAGAAAAATAATGTTAAGTAATAGAGCTTCGCTGGTCGGATAGATCAGCGAAGTTTTTTTCTATTTTTAATTTTTTATTCAAAAAAATAGGTATAGTAT
>Ed_p1__coassemble_787_pt1 | contig 57712 bp, 59 predicted proteins | sample Ed_p1__metabat2_high_PE_013 | metagenome-assembled genome bin Ed_p1 | reverse complement strand
CACATCTGCATCTTGTGTAGTAAGTTTCGCTTCAGTTGCTTTCTCTTCATTAGAAGCCACATCTGCATCTTGTGTAGTAAGTTTCGCTTCAGTTGCTTTCTCTTCATTAGAAACATCTGTTGTAGTATCAGTTGATTCGTTAGCATTTAACGTTTGTTCTGTGTGTATCTTATTACTACCACTCGTTTCATCTGCTAAAGCACTGGTCGTACTAGCAAATCCAAAAATTCCCACTGTAATTGCTGCAAATACCCAATGTTTACCAGCTTTGTACATCTTGTAGTGTAATTTTTTCTCAAACATTTTACTCATACACTCCTATTCTACTTTTAATAATGCCCCATTGAAGGTATCAAAGTAATAACGTTTACCATTGATCGTTTGCCAACCGTAGAGCATCCAACCATCATAGTTATAGTAAACTGTTTTTTCTCTGCCATTTTCCATTACTTTTTGGAAGCCTCGTTGCATTTGACCTTTATCATTGAACAAATACCAATGACCATTGATATATTGTTCCCCAGTCAACATCTTTCCGTTAAAGGTATCAAAGTAATATGGAACATTATCTATCCCTTGCCAGCCATAAAGCATCCAACCATCCTTATTGTAATAGACAGTCTTATTATCTCCATAGTCTTTCAAATTTTGAAAACCACGTTGCATTACGCCGTTATGGTCAAATAAATACCAATGTCTATTGATATACTTCTGACCTGTAACCATTGCCCCGTTAAAAGTATCAAAATAACGTGTAGCATTATCTACCCAATGCCAACCATATTGCATCCGGCCATTACTTGCATAATAGACCGTCTTTTTTTGTTCTGGGATCCACACAAGTCCTGTCTTCATCGCTCCATCATTGGTATCAAAATTATACCAGTAGCCATCAATATTTTTCTGACCTGTAACCATTGCCCCGTTAAAGGTATCAAAATAACGCATAACATTATCTACTTTCTGCCAACCATATTGCATTTGACCATTGTTTGCATAATAGACCGTCTTTTTTTGTTCTGGGATCCACACAAGTCCTGTCTTCATCGCTCCATCATTGGTATCAAAATTATACCAGTAGCCATCAATATTTTTCTGACCTGTAACCATTGCCCCGTTAAAGGTATCAAAATAACGCATGACATTATCTACTTTCTGCCAACCATATTGCATCTGACCGTTATTGGCGTAATAAACTGTCTTATCTTGACCATACGGATTTAAGCTTTGGAAGCCATATTGCATAGCACCTGTAACTTGATCAAATAAATACCATTTACCATCGATCTTTTGTTGGCCATATTGCATTTGACCTGCATCATTATAGTAAACTACCTTATTTTGATCAGTTATTGGTTGGATACCAGTTAAATATTGACCCGTTTTTTGATCAACTAAATACCAATGACCATCCTTGAAAACCTGTTGGGTAACAGGAACCTCAGCTGTATCTGATTTTGAGAATAAGCCATTAAAATCGATCGAAAGATCTAAAGCCCCCATATTCTCTCGTCCTGGTAAGTAAGCAGTTGATGAAAATTGCCAAGCACCATATCCCAAGTTCCGCCATTCCTGTTCATAATGACCATTATTAGTTGGCACAAATGGATATTGTGACCACAAAGTCTTTGCTCGACCAACAGTTGCGATCGCAGCTTCATAATATGGATAGCCCCCACCGGTATAAACACCACGGTTATTGAAGCCAGCTGCTGTTAAAGCATCCCAAAAACTGTTCAAATTTCCACGCACATCATCACTATAAGTACTATGATCTTCCATATCAGCAAAGACCAATGTATCTTGACCTAAGCCTAGATTTTCCATCGTATTTACTATATGTTGTCCTTCAGCATAACCTGTAGCAGCATCATTAAATCTCGCATAATGGTAGACAGACACTGTTAAGCCTGCATTCTTAGCATAATTTATTTGCTTAGTAGCTGCAGGATTTACATAGCTTTGACCTTCAGTTAGTTTAACAACAACAGCTTTGATACCTAATTGCTTTAATTTATTGAAATCATCTTGATTTAACCAAGATTGGTACGACGCCACATCAATGGCATCCCCTCGAGTGTATTGACTATCTCCTATGTATATAGCATCTGATTTCTGCTCCTTAGTTGCAACTTTATTAACTTGGAGTTGTTGTGCTTGTGCATTTTCAGCCACATTTTCATTGGCTTGTTTCTCATCAGTTGTCAATTGTAATTCTTGAGTAGCATTGGGATCATCGACTACATCTTCTGTCGCCACTTCACCTTTATCTTGTAATTGCTCAGTAGCATTGGAATTATCTTCTTGAGCTGTATCATTCAAATCAACTTTTGCTTGATCATTTGTGTTAGAATTTTCATTTTGCACATCTTTTTGTTCAGAGGCTTGTTGATCTAGTTGGACAGTTGCCTGGTTACTTTGTTCATTTGATACGTTACTACTATCCTTATCAGTGACTACTTGTTGTGTATTTTGTGCTTCAACGCTTACCTGATCAGCTTTAACATTCTGCGTTGCATACATCCCACTCGAGATCGCCATCATTGTCACGCCAGAAGCTAGCCAAATTTTACGCTTATTCTTACGATAGCTGGCTAAAACCTTCTTCTTGCGCCTGTAATCCATTTCTGTCACCCTTTCAGAAAATCAAAATCCTTTAATAAAAATAAACACTTTTAACAATTCTTTATTATATCAGTAAGACATTGAATCGTACATATCAAAGTTTGCATTTTTCATAATTTCTACCTATACTAATATATTGGTGGTTCGCAACCATCCCACCGTAATAAAAAACTAGGAGAGACATTTTATGACAAAAACACATACTCGGACCGTCCAGCTGGCTAAGGCTGGGATGGTCGCAGCTTTATATGTTGCCTTTACTTTGATCAACCCATTGAGCTTTGGAGCTGTCCAACTGCGCTTTTCAGAATTATTCAATAATTTGAGCATTTTTAATAAGCGTTATATCTGGGCGGTAACTTTAGGCTGTGCGATCGCCAACCTTCAATCGCCCCTAGGGATCATCGATGTGATCTTTGGTACTTTAGGGACTTTGGTGATGACTTCGCTTAGCTACTGGGCGACACGCAACATCAGATCGGTACCACTTAAGTTGACCATTTGTGTCATTATATGCACACTGATGTCTTGGAGCGTAGCCTTAGAGTTACACTATGTAAGTGACTTACCATTTTGGGCAACTTATCTTTCTATCGGGATCGGCGAATTTATTTCGATGACTCTCGGTGCAGTTTTAGTCTATTTCTTAAGTAAAGCAATTGATCTAACAGAATAACGAGGTATTTTAAGATGACATTTGAAGAAGTTTTACCGGCTTTAAAAGCGGGCCGAAAAGCCGTCCGAACTGTAGGTTGGGGCGGAAGTGAAGAATATATCTTTGTCGTTAAAGATGACACTTTAAACGACGAAAAGATCAACCCTTATCTCATGATCAAAACTAAAGAAGAACCATCACTTTCACAATTCATGCCAACTTCATGCGATGTTTTAGCAACTGACTGGGAATTGGTGGACTAATGACAAATTATCCTCAATTAGCTGGGCAAGTCGTCGTTGGAACTGGCGTAGCTTCGGGGATCGGCTTAGCCCAAGCCCGCGCCTTTCTAGCACAAGGCGTGACCTTTTTTGGGACTGATCTGGTTGAAAACGCCGAGCTCATTGCCCTCAAGCAAGCTTATCTGAATAACTTTTACTTTTATCCCTGTGATGTGCGTAAAAGTTCTGATATCAAACAGCTAGTGGCATTTATCCTAAAACATACCACGCAAGTAGATATCTTACTCAATACAGCTGGGATCTTAGATGCTTATACACCTAGTTTAGAAACGACTGAAGAGCTCTGGGATGACATCTTTGATACAAATCTAAAGAGTATCTTTTTATTGACCAACGCACTCTTACCGACCATGTTAGCTCAAAAACATGGCGTGATCGTCAATATGGCTTCGATCGCTGGGTTGATCGCAGGTGGTGGTGGGGCAGCTTACACTGCCAGCAAACATGCGATCATCGGCTATACCAAGCAACTATCTTTTGACTACGCCGCCAAGGGTATTCGGATCAATTGTCTTGCTCCTGGTGCGATCAAGACCCCGATGAATCAAGCCGATTTTGCAGGCGATGCCACGATGGCCAAAGAAGTTGCCCAAAACACGCCCGCTAAACGTTGGGCTGATCCCAGTGAAGTGGCTGAACTAAGCCTCTTTTTAGCCAGTCCGGCCGCCGATTATATCCACGGTTCAGTCATGCAGATCGATGGTGGCTGGAGCGTTGGTAAATAACTTTTGAGTCCCTCGTATCAGGGACTTTTTTCTTACAAAAAACTAGCTCATAATGCAAACAAGGGCCCGCCACGATCAAGCTATCGTGGTGGGCCCTCATTATTCTTAAGCATAGATCCAACTGACTAAAAGGCTCTTTTCACCCACATGCGCTCTGATCGAGGGTTTGAGCCGTGTGATCTCAAGTCTTGTTTCTGGAAGATCAGCTTGAAACTCTTGTAGCCACTTATTGGCTGTTTCAGCTGAAGCTTCATCACACATCAACATGAGATTGGTCACTACTTGTCCACTACTATTGATCTGTTCGAGCACCTTATGATATGCCTTTTTCATCCGAACACTCGTATCCAAGACTGCTAATTTACCATCATCTGTAAATTCCAGTAGCGTCTTTAAGTGTAATAAAGCATTGCCAACGACCGGAGTTCCATTTGAGACGTAACCAGTTTTACGCAAATTGCGAATATCATCGATCACGATGGTCTGCGTCTTATCACGCATCACACTTAACTCGGCTAAGATCTGGGTAACATTTTCACCGGCTTTGACTAGTTTGGCCGCGTGACGCACTAATTTTGCCTGCGCTAAGCCTGTTGTATGTGAATCAAACAGGTGCACATTCAAAGCGCGTACTTCCGTTTTAGCGTATGCTCGTAAATTTTCATCTAAAGCATTGATCCCGTTAGCTAAATAGATGCAGATCACATCCGTATAGCCGTCATCAGCTAAGATTTGCATCTGTTGAGCGAGCGTTTCCCGCGAGACTGAAGCAATATTTAGTGTTTCTTTAGAGTCATTCACGAGGTCAAAAAGCTCGCCATCACGGAGATCTTGACCTTCATAGTATACTTTTTGTCCCAAAAGTAACGGTAAAGCTAATATTTTTACATCTAAATTCGCGGCAGCATCAGCATCGATCACAGCTGAGCTATCCGTTAAAATCGCTATTTTCATTTTATTAAGACACCTATTGTAAAAAGTAATTACTATTATTCTATCACAAAAGAGGCTACAAGTTTTTGTAGCCTCTTTGATCTACCTATATTGTTCAATCTTACTGGTCAAATATTGACGCATATCCGCCAAATGTTTGTAACCAGTCAATTTTTCTTTGGCAACTCCATCGACGAATAATAGCATCGTTGGAATACTCATCACATTATTAGCCACCGCTAGATCTTGGTCTTGTTGGACGTCGACTTTGACAAATTTGATCTGCTCACCAAATTCTTGCTCTAAAGTCTTTAATACTGGCTCAAGTAACTTACAAGGCCCACACCAGTCGGCATAAAAGTCAACTAAGACCAGACCCTTAGCCGTTTTTTGTGCAAATGTCTCTGCGTTCAAATCATCACCCCCAAATATCTAATTATAACTCGATCCCTCGAAGAACGACTTGGATATCATGGCCTAATTTAGGGTCATACACCGAAGTCACCATTCCTTGTTCAAACCCCTGCACATTCAAAAAGGCTTGCGCATTTACATCTGACAAGGCTGATGAAGTCATTAACTCTTTGTAGCCTTCACGCTTCAACGCGGATCTGAGTGCCGTCAAAACTTTAGTGGCATAGTGCTGACGCAACTTTGTCTTTTCGGTCATCACTAGCCCTAACCAAGCGCAATTAGCTTGCGGATGATCTAAGACCAGATCTACCAGCACCACTAACTCGTCTTGAGCATAAAAACCTAGATAAAACTTTTGCTCTGGTAAAGCTTTTGGCGGCAATGTTTCTAATTCAGCTAAAATATCTGCTTTAGTTACTGGATTTGTTTGATAATGCTGATGATATTCTGAATGTTTAGCCTGTAAAGCTAAGATCTCATCTACATCAGCTGGGGTCAATCGTTTGACTGTGTACGGCAATAAAAAATCTAACCGCTGCAATAACATGAAACTTCCTCTTAATTTCTAACTTTATGAACGACCAAAGTCACTACGACCGAGGCCAAGACTACGATCCCAAAGGCCGCAGCCGGGATCTCGATATCGATCATCGGGATCGTTAAGAATAACTTGATCGCGATCAGACCGATCAAAAAGTACGCCATCACTTCAAGCTCTGGCACGATATCGATCAGTCGCATGATAACTTCTGCGATCCCCCGCATACACAAGATCCCGATCAAGCCACCGATCAAGACGATGACTGGATTAGGTGAGATCGCTAACGAAGCTAAGATCGAATCGATCGAAAAGACGATATCCATCAATTCGATCGAGATCACGACGGACCAAAACAACGGCAAGATCGGTTTGCGTTTTTTGCCCTTTTTCCGCTTAGCACGCTCAGGATACTTCATCCGATAAAAGTGATTGAGCGATAGATACATCAGATAACCTGCACCCAACACCTTGATCTCCCAGAAGTGGATCAGATAAGAGCCGACCCCGATCAAAGCAAAGCGGAAGATATAGGCGCCCCAAAGACCATAGAAAAGTGATTTTTCTTGTTGCTTTTTATCGGGCAACTTTTGGGTCTGGGCAGCTAACACGATCGCATTATCGACGGACAATAGACATTCGATCAAAACTAAGGAGAAAATGATCATCCAGTCTTCACCGGATTCAATCACCGTCTTCCAGTTGTTTACATCAAAAAAAGGACCATATAATTTAGTTAAGATATCCACTTTTTCTCTTCGCTTTCTCTATTAATTTATTCTCCGTCTTTTATCCTAGCACACTGCGAAAAATTTTGTAAAATCAATTAACTTCTATGCTGACTTTTTTTGCCATTTCAACCCAATACCAGAGATCCCACTCAAGATCGAAAATACTGGACACAATAAACTAAAGAAGGTAAATGGTAAGAAAGCTAAAACTGAGATGCCTAATGTCGAAGCTGCAAATGAACCAGCTACGCCCCATGGGACCAAGTAGTTGATGACGCTCCCACCGTCTTCTAAGACCCGACTCAAGCTCAACGGATCGAGTTTCAAGCGTTCAAACGCACCCTTAAACGCACGGCCTGGTAAGATCACAGAGAGGTATTGTTCTCCGACAAATAAGTTGATCGCGATCCCAGAACAGATCGTCACGGTAACTAATTTGCCCGGTGTATTTAATTTCTTAGCTAATGGATCCATCGCAGCGGCGACGATCCCAAATTTCATCAAAAGTCCACCTAAAGCCAATGTCATGATGATCAAGGAAACTGTTCCCATCATGTTGGAGATCCCACCACGAGTCAATAGTGCGTTTACGTCGGCGTTTTTGGTTTGAGCCACAAAACCGGTCTCTACCAAGCTAGCTAATTGTTTGATCGTAAAATGCGGATCATTGATAAAGATCATCACCGTTGAAACAAAAATGTTGATAAACAAGGTCGGGATCGCAGGGATCTTGCACCAAGCACAGACAAACATCAAGATAATCGGTAAACTAGCCCACCAATTGATCGTAAAATGTTGATTTAAAATATTGATCGTTTCATTGACCCGGGTCATATCTGGTGCTTTGCTGGCATGTCCGAGTGCTAAAAAGCCAACTAAAGAGATCAAAAATGCGGGGATCGTTGTCCACATCATATTTTTAATGTGGGCAAAAAGTTCAGACCCAGCCACGGCTGAAGCTAAGTTGGTCGAATCAGACAACGGGGACATCTTATCGCCAAAAATCGCACCTGATAAGATCGCACCCGCTACTAAAGCTGGATTCAAGCCCATCGTCATCCCCATGCCTAAGATCGCGATCCCGACCGTTGAGATCGTGGTAAAACCACTCCCGATCGATAACCCGACCAACGAACAAACGATAAAGGCCGATGGTACAAAAAATTTAACACTCAAGCTATTAAAGCCAAAGACCATCAAGGCTGGAATGATGCCCGCCTTGATCCAAACTGCGATCAAAGTCCCGATCAACAAGAAGATAAAGATCGGAATGATCGCCGTCGTGATACCTTCCGTGATCCCATCATGTACTTCATCCCAAGTTGCTTTTTTGACCTTAGCCCATGCGATAAGCAAAGCGACCACAAATAAAACGGGCAATTGAGGCGAGAGACCAAATCCGATGACCCCTGTCCCTAAAATAGCTAACATCAAAACTAAAATAATAATTGCTTCTCCAAAATTTATCTTTTTCATCCTAATTATTCCCCCGAATCTGAAATTATCTTCGTTACCTTAAGTTCCTCTCGTTATGTAAATAGCGCAAAAGTCCACCGCATTTGTGCATAAATTTCCCTCCTAAATTCTTGACTGACCACAAAAAAAGTCGCCCCTTTAACTAAAAAAAGGGACGACTTAAATAAACCGTGGTACCACCCAGCTTAAGCAAGTAATAAAACTCACTTCACTTTCACCGGTGCGATAACGGTCCGGTCTGCCGTTCAGAATCACGTCGTCTATATTTGGTACCTACCACCCTGACTGGCTCGCATCGACCGCCAGCTTTCTGACTCCCAGATGATAGAACTACTTCTACGACTTCTGTTGCTATTCATAATACAAACATATTAGAGCAATGTCAACTAATTTTTATAATAATTTAATTAAGTTATTGCCATAAGCGCTTCTGACCTCGTCTAAGACCACAAAAGCGGTCGGATCGATCTGGGCGATCTTATCCATGACTTTGACTTGCAACTTAGCTTCACAAACACAATAGATGATCTTTTTGGGCTGCCCACTGACATAGCCATGCCCATCCAGTAATGTGATCCCTGTTTGGTTGAGATTTGATAACGCCTGGGCGATCGTTTCACTCTTATCTGAAATGATCGTAAAAGCCCGTTTCGCAATAAATGCTTCTAACATTTTATTTAAAACTACTGCTGAAATGTATAATTCGATGATCGTCAGGAGCATATTTTCAAAACCGATCAAGACAAATGACGGGACCGCCACCAGCAGATCAAAACCGAGCATCGCCGAACCGGTCTTGATCCCAAAGTATTTGTTCATGATCTTAGCCAAGATCGTACTGCCCGCCGTGGTGCCTTCACCTTTCATGATGATACCCATTGCGATCCCCATCAAAACACCACCAATGATCGCTGCCACCAGTGGATCATGGAGCTTGAACTGGATCTGACTGGTGAGTTTGAGCCAAAACGAGATACTAGCGATCGCCACGATCGTGTATAACACTGTCTGTTTACTCAGCATCTTCCAACCCACAAATAATAAGATCCCATTTAAGATCAAGTTCGTCAGTGCTGGCGGAAATCCGATCCAGTAATAAAAGATCGTCATCAGCCCCGTCACGCCACCTTCACCTAATTTGCTTGGGATCAAAAAGGAATTGATCGCTAACGCATAGACGAGCGCGCCAATAAAATTTAAAGCAATATTTTTTACAATAGTTCTATTTATGTTCACTGTGATCCCACCCTAAATCTAAGCTGATCTCTTCAGTCGTTTGCTTTGTAGCAATTGGCTGATTCAAATAACCTTTGATCAAGGCATAGATCTCACCACGCGTCTTCGCTGTCAGCTTCTGTTGTTGAAATGATAATTGCGCATTGGAAGCAAATAATTCATTGAGATCATAATTGTCGTACGAACGCCCACTTAAATAATCTAGTGACACCTGGAAATATTCTGCTAACTGCAAAACTTCCAGATAAGATGGTGTGGTCGTGCCTCGCTCCCATTTTCCGATCTGTGAGATCGTTTTGTTGCGTTTGCTATATGAGACCTCCATTTGGTTCAGTGCTTGTGCTAATTCACTTAACGATAGCCCCGCCCCTAGTCTTAAGGCCCGTAGTCTTTCTGGAAACATCTGATCACCCACTTTTGTTTAGTTACCTTAATTTTAACATTAATTTGAGCTTATCGGGGAAAGGGGAACAGATCTATCGTTATCTTTTTTAACAAAAATAACTTATTTTAAGTAATTAGGCTTTTACTATTGCTTATTTTGCCAGAACCACGTACAATTAAGTGGTCTTAACTTACTAAAAGTACATTAATTTTAAAGGTGGTGGATAAAATGTGGCACACAGTTTGGTCATCATTGCCGGAACTGATCAGTGCGGGGATCAAATATACGATCCCGCTCGCAGTCATCTCGTTTGCCCTAGGGCTCGTGTTGGCTTTGATCACGGCTTTGATCCGTATTTCACAGACTAAAGGTCCATTTTTGATTATCAAAGCAATTTTTAGATTCTATGTGTGGCTTTTCCGTAGCACTCCTTTGATCGTTCAATTATTTATCGTCTACTTCGGACTTCCATATTTGACGATCAAAGGCGTCTTTCCTGACGGGATCAAGCTCGAACCATTTACGGCAGGTATTATCGTCTTTACGTTAAATACTGGCGCTTATGCCTCCGAAACGATCCGAGCAGCCATCGAATCGATTCCTAAGGGGCAATGGGAGGCAGCCCAAGCGATCGGGATGACACGCTTCCAGACGCTCTTTAGGATCATCATTCCGCAAGCAGCGCGCGTCTCGTTACCGCCGCTGTCAAATAGTTTTATCGGCTTAGTCAAAGACACTTCACTAGCTTCGACGATCACGATCGTTGAAATGTTTGAAGTCAGTCAACAGATCGCAGCCGAAAACTACCAACCTTTAGTAATGTACTGTACGGTGGCCGCTCTATACGCGATTTTATGTACGATATTATCGTTTGTTCAAAGTTGGCTTGAAAAGGTGACGACCCGTTACCTCAAGCCCCAAGTATAGGGAGGCATAATTATGTTGAGACTTAAAAATGTAACTAAAACTTTTGGCACACAAACTGCGCTCAAAGATATCACAACTGCATTTAACGACCACGAAACAACGGTCTTAGTGGGTCCCTCTGGCTCGGGCAAATCGACACTCTTACGTTCGTTGAACTTACTTGAACGCCCTGAGAGTGGAACCTATGATTGTGATGGGATCGAGCTTGATTTTGCCAAAAAGATCACAAAAAAAGAAACCTTAGCAGTCCGCCAAAAAACAGAAATGGTCTTTCAAGACTACAACCTCTTTCCCCATTTGACGGTCTTAAAAAACGTCATGGAAGGACCAGTTCACGTCTTAAAAGAAGATAAACAAACTGCTAAAAAACGCGCCTTGGAACTATTGGATAAAGTCGGGCTCAAACAAAAAGCCGATGCCTATCCTAACCAACTCTCAGGTGGTCAAGCTCAACGCGTTGCAATCGCCCGTTCACTGGCGATGCGCCCGCGTTACATTCTCTTAGACGAGCCAACTAGCGCGCTTGATCCTGAGTTGGAACTCGAAGTTTTAAAAGTGCTCTTAGAATTAGCGAACGAAAAACAATCACTGATCATCGTGACTCATAACTTGGAATTTGCGCGTCATGTTGCCGATAAGATCCTCTTTATCGAAGACGGACAGATCAATTTCTCAGGGTCAAAAGATGATTTCTTCAACTCAAACGATCTGCGGATCAAAGAATTCATCAGTGCTATGACTTTAGATAACTTGAATTAACGAAAGGAATTTATCATGAAAAAAACATTTAAAAGCATCTTAGCTGTCGCAGGTGTCCTAGGCTTGACTTTTGCCTTGAACGCCGTAAAGTCCCAAAATATTTCGGCTGCGGAAAAACTTCCAGCACAAACAACTAAAGAATTAAAGGAAAAGGGAGCTTTGACCATTGGATTAGAAGGAACATTTGCCCCATATTCTTACCGTAAGGACGGTAAATTGACTGGCTTTGAAGTGGAGCTAGGTAAACAACTCGCCAAGGAAATGGGGCTCAAAGCTAAATTTGTTCCTACTAAGTGGGATGGTTTGATCGCTGGGCTTGATACAGGAAAATATGATGTTGTTTTAAACAACGTAACGATCACTAAAGAGCGTAAAGAAAAATATCTCTTCTCCAAGCCTTATATCTACTCACACTTTGCTTTGATCACTAAAAAGGATTCTGATCTGACTAAGCTAAGCCAGATCAAGGGCCAAAAGATCGCAGCTGGGACTGGGACTGACAATGCGATCATCGCTAAAAAATATAAAGCGACAGTCGTTCCATCCTCTGACTTTACAACTTCACTTGACTTGGTCAAACAAGACCGCGCTAAAGGTGCGATCAACTCGATGTCTGCTTGGTATGCTTATAAAAAGGACCACTCAACTAAAGGTCTTAAAGCAACTGATGTTTCCAAAGAAGAAGATCCAGCTAAGATCGGGGCTTTGATGTCTAAGAAAGATAAATCATTACAAAAGAGCGTTGATAAGGCGCTCGATAAGCTCCGCAAAGATGGTAAATTAAAAGAAATTTCTGAAAAATATGTCGGTGGCGACATTACGAAATAATTAATTTAGTAAAGGCCCCTGTCCGTGAGATGGACAGGGGCTTTTCTTATATTAGAAACGGCTCACTAAATAAATTGGACCGCTCATATTTTCCAAAAGGTAGTTTACAATAATTAGAAAAAAAGGCACTCTACGGTACCGCTGTTATAGCAAAAATAAAAAAATCCCCAGCCATCGGAACCAGCGACAAACACGGGGAAATAGAGAATATATATTGTATAAACTAACTATGTAGCCTGTTAAGTTAATTTATTTATATTTAAATGATACTATGCTAATAATGAAAACGCAATATCAAAAATTACCCTTAAAATATTTTTAACCTCTTATCTAAATTTTTTTGTTGAATATAGCAATTTTTTTAGAAGAATACAAAAAAGCCCCCAAAACTGGGAGCTGATCGTTAATATGCACTATTAGGATGGATGATCACTAAAAAGGTTAGAAAAATTATCTTAGCATCTAAAAACAAGCTTCTATTTTGAATATACTTTAGATCCAATTCGACCATTTCTGCAAATCCAACATTATTACGCTCAGTTGCTTGCCACAAACCGGTGCATCCTGGAACTACCCATAGTCGTTGCTTATCGTATTCACTATACTCTTCGACCTCACTTGCAGTGGTGGACGAGTACCAACCAAACTCATATCACCACGTAAAACATTCAATAACTGTGGTAATTCATCTAAACTTGTTTTCCGTAAAAAACGCCCAACTGAAGTAACTCTAGGATTATTTTTCATTTTGAACATCGAGCCAGTAACTTCATTTTTTTCTTTTAACTTTTCAAGTAATGTATCTGCATTCACATACATTGATCTAAATTTATATATCCCGAATTGTCAAATTAAGTTAGAAAAGAGATTGGTGTTCATTTGTAATATACTTCATGAATACTTCTAGTGGTGTTTTGTAGCCTAAGCTTTTACGGGGAATGTTGTTCCTATAGCTAGCTACTTGTTGGACATAGTCTGTGGACAGACAACTAAGATCCATATCCTTTTCTAGACCATCTTTTCTAAGCAAACTGTTTGTCTGTTCATTCAAAGCACGTTGGTTAGGGGCGCCTACATCAGCAAAGTAGGTATTGATATCATGTTTATTAGTGTGATATCTTTCCACTTATCAAACTCTTTACCATTATCAAAAGTGATCGATTTAAAGAGACCTTTAGGATCATCAGGCATATATTCACCTTCTGTGCGTGAGCCATCAAAGACATAGTCGGTGCTGACATAGACCATTAAAGCATCATATTTTTGGCAAGCCTTAGCCATGATCTCTGAACCGACTGCATTGACCAATTCATTGACCTTTTTGCCTTCACCTTCAGCTTTATCGACCGCTGTGTAAGCCGCACAATGGTAAACGACCTCGGGACGATTTTTAGCAAAGTAGGTATCAACCTTAGCTTCATCAGTGATATCCAATACATCGACATCAGCTGCATCATAAGCGATCCCACGCTCATCCAATAAATGTTGCAATTCTTGACCTAATTGTCCATTGCCACCAGTGATCAAAATTTTCATCTTATTTATCTCCTAAATTTTAACTTTCTGTCCTTACTGAATAAGAGGTTGATGTAGCTAAATAACACCAACCTCTTATCGCTTATTTTTTAATTCAAGGCTGCACGTTCTTTTAGTGGGCGCCACCAGTCTTCGTTATTTAAATACCAATCAACAGTTTCAACGATACCTGTATCAAAAGTATATTTTGGCTTCCAACCGAGTTCAGTTTCGATCTTTGTTGGGTCGATCGCATAACGGCGGTCGTGACCCAAACGATCAGCAACATATTCAATTGCATCTTCACCTAAACCAAGTTGTTCAACGATCAAGTGTACGATCTCATTATTTGTCCGTTCATTATGTCCACCGACATTATAAACTTCACCCTTGCGACCCTTATGTAAAACAAGGTCGATTGCTTGGCAGTGATCGTAGACATGAAGCCAATCACGGATATTTTTACCGTCCCCATAGATCGGTAATTTCTTACCATCCATCCCATTTGATGTCATCAATGGGATCAATTTTTCAGGAAATTGGTATGGTCCGTAGTTATTTGAACAACGTGTGATATTCACATTCAGACCATAAGTTTCATAGTAAGCACGAACTAACAGATCAGCGGAAGCTTTACTTGCTGAATATGGTGAGTTAGGTGCTAACGGTGTGGTTTCACTGAAGTACCCTTCTTTACCCAAAGTACCGTAAACTTCATCAGTCGAAACTTGCAAATATTTTTCTAAGCCCATTGTCTTAGCTACGTGCAAGAGTGCCAATGTACCTTGCACATTTGTTTCTACAAAAACTTCTGGATGTAAGATCGAACGGTCAACATGACTTTCAGCCGCAAAGTTTACGATCGTATCGATATCATGTTCTTTTACTAAATGTTCGACCAATTCACGGTTTGTAATATTGCCGTGAACAAAGACATGATTAGGGTTGTCCTTTAGATCATCTAAATTATGAATATTACCAGCATAGGTCAATAGATCTAAGTTAACGATCTTATATTCAGGATATTTTTCGAGCATGTAGCGGACAAAGTTACTACCGACAAAACCGGCACCGCCTGTTACAAATAAGTTTTTCATCAGGTTAGTCCTTTCCGTAAGTAAAGTTTAGATCAGCATCTTTTAAACGTGGATTTTTTTGTCTTTATCCGATAAGATCAGATGTTCGAGTGGCATTGGCCAGTCGATCCCTAGATCTGGATCATCAAATGCGATCCCACCATCAGCTTCTGGATTGTAGTAGCCATCAACTTTGTAAGCTACATTCACATTTGGGGTCAAGGTCACAAAACCATGTACAAAACCTTTTGGTACTAATAATTGGCGGTGGTTGTACTCACTTAAGATAAAACCTTGCCATTGACCATATATAGGTGAGCCTTTACGAATATCAACGATCACATCATAGATAACACCTGTAACAGCCCGTAATAATTTAGTTTGAGCATAAGGCGCACGTTGATAATGCAAGCCTCTTAAGACACCTGGTTCAACTGAAAGTGATTGGTTGTCTTGGGTGAAATCAAAATCGATCCCTGCTTCGACAAATTTTTGCTTTGTATATGTTTCCGTGAAAAAACCACGATGATCACCAAAAACATCAGTCTCGATGATCTTAGCATCCTGTAACTTTGTATCAATAACTTTAACCATGTTTAACTACTCTTGTTGATTTTTATTGGCTAAACGCACTAAATATTGCCCGTAGTCATTTTTCTTCATCGATCGTGCTAATTCTAATAAACGTTCTCTAGTTATCCAGCCTTGCCCATATGCAATTTCTTCCAAACTAGCAGCTTTTAAGTTCTGACGCTTCTGGATCGTTGCAATAAAGCTGACGGCCTCCAACATCGAATCATGAGTTCCAGATATCCGCGCCCCATGAGCTTAACATCAAGATCACCACGTTTTAGATATTCTTTGTTGATATCAGTGATCTCCAACTCTCCACGAGCCGATGGTTCCAACCTCTCAACGATCGAAACAACATCGTTATCATAGAAATAAAGCCCTGTAACTGCATAATTGCTCTTAGGTTCAGTCGTTTTTTCTTCGATCGATAGAGCGTGATAATTTTTATCAAACTCTACTACCCCAAAGCGTTCAGGATCATTTACATGATATCCCAAGACAGTTGCTCCTTTTTTCTTTTGAGCAGCATCTTTAAGTAATTGGCTCAATTCACTACCGTAGTAGATATTATCACCTAATATCAAATAGACCGAATCATTACCGATAAAATCTTTACCGAGAACAAAGGCCTCAGCTAAGCCATTGGGTTTTTCTTGAACTTCATAGTACAGATTTATTCCAAAATCAGAACTATCCCCTAAAAGTTTTTTCGAACAGTGGTGTGTATTCTGGAGTTGAGATCAATAGAATATCTCTAATCCCTGCTAACATCAGGGTCGAGAGCGGATAATATATCATCGGCTTATTATCCACTGGGATAAGTTGCTTAGAGATCCCCCGTGTTATCGGATAAAGACGCGTTCCACTTCCGCCAGCTAAAACTATACCCTTCATTAATTACTCCTTCAAATCATATGCACTAATAATATATATATATAATTTTTTATATGCATTTTTACAATGAATCTAATTTACGTAGAATACTCCTTTTGTAGTTATACACTGTTTTTCGACTAATTTCCAATATTTTGGCTGTTTTTATTAAATTTAAGTTAGAATACAGCCGTATTCCTAAAAATTTACGTTCTTTTGGTGTACATAAGTTCCATAACTTTTCCAATAAACCTCTTACAATAACATCATTATTTTGACAATTCACAGCCATCCATAGTTCATCAACATTCTCTGGCAACCCACATTCCCTTTGCTTAATTCGCGTCTGCTTGCGCAATAAGTCTAACAAACGCCACTTGACCTTCTGATAGAGGTAAGGCATCACTGCTTTCTCTGTAACACTGTCATGTGTTTGACAATAAGCACAATAAGCCTGAGCAAAAGCGATCTGCCCCTCGACTACTAGATCCTCATAATCGGGACTTTGACGGGACACATTCAAACGCTTCAATACACCATAGATAACTTTCTCATGTTCTGCTTGCAACAAATATGCAAATCCTGTTTCATACATCAACTAGACTTCCCTTGCTTAAAAGTTTGGTCTAGGGCCCTAAACTGTTTTTAGCATACGACCAGATCATATCAAACAAAACCTGCATCTCAACGACAAAATCCTGCATGTAGCTTTTTTACTCCGCATAAAGCCTGTTATGCTGGAGTCCAAACTATTCATCAGCTACTATAGCACAAATGAATTTTCTTATAGTTTGAAAGATACTTCCAAATAATTTTGAAGTATTGAAATAACTTGAATTTTGTGTAAATTTACTTAATTTTTAGGAGGAGAATTTTTATGGAAACCGTCTTTCTAGACCTAAATGGCGTACATGAGCTCTATCGTCAAGGATATTTTGATGCTGATGCAACTTTAGATACGCAGACCTCGCTTTTGATCTGGGATTGTCATGATCTTGGGCTCAAAAATTGTCGCTCCTTGATCTTAGACGCCAAACGCGGAGTCATCATCAGTGACAAGGAATCCACCCGTCTAGTCAATCAATTTATCAAACGCCAACCAGTTGGGCTTTTACTGGCCCGTTGCCTTATCAGCCCTCTTGCTAAAAAGCCCCCTTGTCTACCTTACGTTTGGGGAAAGATCTTACTCGTCCCGCTAAGTGGCTACACTCGCCATCCAACTAGCTGGCTCAGACTCGATCACGTCGATTACAACTATTTTGTCGATCCCACCCACATCGCTATTATCTTTGACCACGATCCTAAGACCCGTTTTATCTTGCCTATCAATAAAAAGACCTATCTTTGTAACTTGAAAACAACTGCTACCATCTATTGTCGCCTGCGCCAACTCATCCATGAGCTAAGTAGTGCTTTTGACCTGACTACTAAGACTACACCTCTCTATTATTTAGATGAACAACTCGAGCGTACATTTTCACTGGCCACGCTCTTTGATGATTACTTATTGATGATCATCAGCTTGATCTATCGTGAACACAGGATCACAACGGAAAATGAAGCTAAACTCATTAAAGATCATCTCAGGCAAAAATACGACCATCTCTAAAAAACAGTTGATTTTGCTAGACTTGGATCCTATTTCTTATTGGTTCACAAGCCATAAAAGTTATAATATAATGGAAATGATTAATATTATAGAGCTTGATCCAAGGAGTTAAATATACTATGACAAAACCGATCAAAATCGTTACGGATTCATCTGTCCAATTGACACCTGAAGAAATAAAAGAAAATAACATTACGATCATCCCCCTATCAGTGGAAGTAAACGGTAAGAACTACATTGATGGTGAGGATATCAGCCGTGAAGAACTCGTGGAACAATTACGTAAGGGTAACATCCCTAAGACAAGTCAACCAGCGATGGGACGGTTCATCGATACCTTCAATGAATTAGGTAAAGACGGAAGCCAAGTCTTAGCGATCTTGATTTCCGATGTTTTGAGCGGTACGTTTGAAACAGCGCTTAGTGCTGCTGACATGTCAGATGCTGACGTTACCGTGATCAACAGTAAATCAACGGACCGTGGGCTAGCTTTCCAAGTTCTAGCTGCTGCTAAAGACGCCCGTGAAGGCAAAACCATCGCAGAGATCAAAGAACACTGTGCTGATATCTATTCACGGACTACAGTTGATGTGTTAGTCGATAATCTCGATTGTTTGGTTGCTGGTGGGCGTGTGAGTCGCTTTGCCGGGGCCTTGACAAAATTGATCAACTTGAAGATCATTGTCCGCTTAAATGAACACAGCCTTGATGTCTTCACAAAAGGCCGCAGTCGTAAAACTTTTATCAAGCATTGCAAAGAATTAGCAGAACAACACAAAGATAATCCGATCCAAGCTCTTTCGCTTTCAAATGTCGGGACTGATCCTGAATTTTTGGAAAAGATCAAAGAAACGATCTTACCAGAAAATAGCGATGCCAGTTATCTAGCTCGTTTGACCAGTCCGATCATCACGACGCATACCGGTTTGAATGCCGTGGGTGTGATCACTTTGGCAGAAAAGCCTGAAAAAACTGACGCTTAATGCCGTATGGAGAAAAGCAACCAGCCGATACAACATCATGTATTGGGTGGTTGCTTTTTTGTATCAATATACATTTTATGCCTTTTTATACATCGAGCCTTCTAATTGATAACCTTTTTCAATTACACTTTTTTACCTGAATACACAAACCCTATTAAATCAAGGTTTTATCCCCGCTAATTGAGAACCATTATCATTTAGAACGATTCTAATTTACTTTGGTTATTTTTGGTGTTACGGTTTAAGTAAAGTAGAACTGAAATTATTTTTTTCGAGGGGATGTTAATTATGAAACATTCAACAAAATTAGGCTTGATCATTGCGATCGCGGTGGTCTCAGCGATCTTAGAATTTGGCTTTGGCCTTAGTTTAGTCGCGCAGATCATCATTACTACCACCGGGACTTTGATCGCCTTATCCATGTTAAAAGAAATGATCAAAACATTACGCTCAGGTAGCTACGGCGTCGATCTCCTAGCGATCACTGCAGTTGCTGCGACACTTGCTGTCGGCCAATATTGGGCAGCGATGATCGTTTTGATCATGTTAGTCGGTGGAGATTCGCTCGAAGACTATGCTTCTAAAAAAGCTCATACCGAATTAAAAGCCCTACTCGACAATTCACCCCAGACTGCTCACAAGGTCGTAGCTGACAAACTTGTCGATATCAAAGTCGATGAAGCTAATATCGGCGATCAATTGGTCGTTAAACCGGGTGAGACCGTCCCAGTCGATGGCCATGTCATCAAAGGCAGTAGCATGTTTGATGAATCGAGCTTGACCGGTGAATCTAGACCAATCACTAAAAATATCGGCGATACTATCTATTCTGGTTCGATCAATGGTGATTCTGCAGTAACGATGGCAGTTGATAAACTCGCTAAAGATAGTCAATATCAGCGCTTGATCCAATTGGTCAAACAAGCCGACAGCACACCCGCTCATTTTGTCCGGATGGCTGACCGCTATGCCGTTCCATTTACTGGGATCGCCTTTGTGATCGCTGGGATCGCTTGGTTTGTTTCCAAAGATCCTGTGCGCTTTGCCGAAGTTTTGGTCGTAGCTTCACCTTGTCCGTTGATCTTAGCTGCTCCAGTGGCTTTGGTGTCCGGGATGAGCCGTTCGTCACGTAACGGGATCGTGGTCAAAACTGGGAACGTCTTGGAAAAGATGGCCACAGCCAAAACAGCTGCCTTTGATAAGACCGGTACGATCACTAGCGGTCGACTCTTTGTCGATCAGATCAAACCCGTGGCCGGTACGACCAAAGAAGAGCTTTTAGGTTATGCAGCTAGTGTCGAACAATCTTCAGGTCATATCCTAGCCCGTTCATTGCTCAATTATGCTGTTAAACATGGGGTCAAGTTATTAGAAGTTCAGCAGTTATCTGAAGTTACAGGTAACGGGGTCACTGCACAGATCGCTGGTCAGACCGTCAAAGTCGGAAAGGCTTCATTTGTGGCTCCAACAGCCAAGATCGCTGAAACGACGCAAACTTGTGTCTATATCAGTTTAAACGACCAATACATCGGAGTGATCACCTTTATCGATAAATTACGTCTCGAAGCTGCGCAAACGATGCAAGCTTTACGCGACCATGGAGTTAAACACTTGATGATGTTAACTGGTGACCAACAAGCTATTGCCCAAACAATCGCTAAAGAAGTCGGGATCGATGATGTCAGGGCAAAATTATTGCCTGAAGAAAAGATCCAGGCTTTAAAGACAGTACCTGAAAGTGAACATCCGGTCATCATGGTCGGTGATGGAGTCAACGATGCACCTTCATTGACCGTCGCTGATGTCGGGATCGCTATGGGGGCCCATGGAGCTACAGCAGCCAGTGAATCAGCTGATATCGTGATCTTAAAAGATGACCTGCTAAAAGTCGCTAAAGCCGTTGAGATCGCCCAAGATACTTTACGCATTGCACGTCAAGCTGTGTTGATCGGAATCTTCATCTGTGTCTTCTTAATGTTAGTTGCCAGCACCGGGTGGATCCCCGCGATCGTAGGCGCAATGTTTCAAGAAGTCATCGATACCGTTTCGATCCTTTGGGGCTTACGGGCTCGCTATTCCCATGAAAAATAATCACTGTTATCTGTCTAAACTAGCACCTTGCGTAATTATATGGTATTATTTTCTTGTAATATTTTAATATGAAAGTGACTAGATAAGTATGATACCCAAAAAAATTCACTATGTCTGGCTGGGCGATGCTGATAAGCCTACCCAGGTCGTCAAATGTATAAATTCATGGAAACGCTATTTACCAGACTATGAAATTATCGAGTGGAATCAACATAATTGGGATTTAAACCAAAATAAATTTGCACTGGCTGCTTTTAATGAGAAAAAATTTGCATACGCTTCAGATGTTATTCGGCTAGATGTTTTGAATCGATTTGGTGGAATTTATCTAGATTCTGATATTATGGTCAATAAGAGTTTTGATGAGTTATTAGATAGACATGCTTTCTGGGGTTTTATGTACGATAACGCAATTAGTACCGCAGTTATTGCAAGTGAGCCTAATAACGATTTTATCACTCGTTTATTGGATAAGTACGCTAAACTAGACTTTAGTGGCATTGCGGATGGTACGGTCGAAGTGACTAATAACGCTTTGATCACTAAGGAACTAATAAACTATTATCCGGATTTTACACTTGGAAATCATCAACTATCTTTGTCTGATGGAACAGCGATTTTTCCAAAAGAATACTTTGAATTTCCTTCATATGATCAAAAAACTAATTTTAGCAACCATCTACTGCTAAAATCATGGGGAAACGAACCAATTTCAGTTTTTCGAAAGTTTGTCCGTGTTCTTTTACCCGTTATCATTGGTCCCGTCAATTTTGGAAAAATTCGTAGTACTCGTGGAAAAAAACGATTCGTTGCTTATGAAGAATACGAGAAAAAACAACGAAATTATAAAAATACCAATTAGTGGTTAAATCTAACCTGTATCTAAGTATGGGTTAGATTTTTATGGAAATAGAGATACTGAGGAGCTCGTTTTGGAAAATAAAGTCAAAATTATTGTGGCAACGCATAAAAAATATGCAATGCCGACTGATAAAATGTATATACCATTGCAGGTAGGGGCTGCTTTACATCCTGAATTGGATTTAGGTTATCAAAAAGATGATGTTGGGGAGAATATCTCTCAAAAAAATGACAGCTACAGTGAGCTGACCGGTTTATACTGGGCTTGGAAAAATCTAGACACTGATTATATTGGATTAGCCCACTACCGTCGCCATTTTGGTTCCAAACACCGTCATGGTAAAGAGCGGCTTAACTGGGTCATCAAAAGTAATGAATTGCTCCCAATGTTAGATCAATACAGTGTCTTACTTCCTAAAAAAAGACATTACTATATTGAAACATTGTATTCACATTATGAGCATACTCACTATTCAAACCAGTTAGATGCTACTCGTGCAATAATCAGTGAAAAATATCCTGATTACTTAGCTACATACGATAAAGTTTTGGGCAAAACGTCTGGGTATATGTTTAACATGGCTATCATGAAAAAAGACTTGATGGATCAATACTGTACTTGGCTATTCGATATCCTATTCGAGCTTGAAAAGAAAATGGGTTCGACTGAGTTATCTGCCTTCCAGCAAAGATTTTACGGTCGAGTTAGTGAAATAATCTTTAATGTTTGGTTGCAACAACAGATCAAATGGGGAAATATTTCTCCTACACAAATCAAAGAATTACCCCTTGTTTATGTTGAAGGGGTCAACTGGTGGAAAAAAGGAACAGCTTTCTTAAAAGCAAAATTCTTCCATCAGCGATACGAAAATAGTTTTTAATGTTGGAGTGAGGGTATTGAAGCAATCATCAAAAATAATAATCGATCAAGATAAGCTTGCTAAAAAAATAACCTATCACATAATCAAGCGTATTTTTGATTTTATAGCTAGTCTTTGTGGTTTGATCATTTTGAGTCCACTTTTCCTAGTTGTAGCACTCTTGATAAAATTAGAAGACCATGGTCCTGTTTTTTATAAACAAAAGCGTGTCGGCAAAGGACAACGTGAATTTGATATGTTCAAATTTCGCTCAATGCATGTTGATGCTGATAAACGCTTAGCCGAACTAAAAAAACAAAATGAAGTTGACGGACCCATGTTTAAAATGAAAAATGATCCTCGTATTACAAAGATCGGCCATTTCATCCGTAAGACAAGTATTGATGAATTGCCCCAACTATTCAATGTCGTCCGTGGTGATATGAGCTTAGTTGGTCCTCGTCCACCGTTACCTAGTGAAGTTGCTGAATATACTGACTATGATATGCAACGACTCCTTGTAGTTCCAGGCTGTTCTGGTCTTTGGCAAGCTACAGTTAGAAATTCAGTTGGTTTTCATGAAATGGTCCAACTAGATTTAGAATATATTCAAAAAAGCAGTATTTGGTTTGACATTAAGATTCTCTTTATGACTATCAAGATTTTATTTAAACCCAATAGTGCCTACTGATCCTTAAAGGTGCATGCTTTTTGCATGCACCTTTTTTAAAAATTTTTATAAGGATGTGTCGTATATGCCGTTAATTTCATTTATAATCCCAGCATATAATTCAGAGAAAACTTTAAAACGAGCAGTAGAAAGCGTTACAAATTCAATTATCGATCAAACATATGAAGTATTGATCATTGACGATGGTTCAAAAGATAATACTTTGATCTTAGCTAACCAACTTGCTTTACAGAATCAACGAATACGTGTTTTGACCGCTGGAAGGGGCGTTGGACACGCACGTAACACCGGTATCAAACATGCTCGCGGGCAAATGATCGCATTTTTAGATGCTGATGATCACTATCTCAGATCCGCTCTTCCCAAGGCTTTGAGCCAAGCTAAAAAGAAGCCAGCCGATCTACAGATTTTTAGCTTTGAACACGGAAAACACTCTGTCGACCTCACTTTACCATCATCCAATAGTTTAGACGTTCGGTGTCGAATGCTTGAAAAACCCACTAACTATATGACTGTTTGGGGGAAATTCTTTAGGCGTTCCTTGTTGATCGATAACGATATCTACTTCAATGAGGAACTTACTATGTCAGAAGACAGTGAATTTCTGATCCGTTATACTGCTGCTTGTGGGTCGATAACAACTTCTGCACTGGTTTTATATCACTACACGATCGATACACCATCCGCAACTAGAAGTTTTGATACAAAAAAAATCCAAGCTTATCTAAATGCGCTAAATATTGCTGAAGAATTCATTGACTCACAACCTCAAGTAATTAAACAAAGTTTTTTAAGCTATACTTTGATCCAAGTTAATATTATCGCAGTACGCTTAATATATACTCTAGGTAACCCTGCCTCTAATAAACAAAAAAGAGCAGAATTAGATAAGGTCATTACTGCTCCAGTAGTTAAAAAAGCACTTGAACAGGTCACACTAAAACAATGTCTGACACCTCATCTACTTCCCGGGTTATTCCTAAAATTACATCTATCTTCTTTAGCGATCTTGCTATTTAAACTTAGAATCAAACAAAATGAACAAAAGGAAAATAACTCATGAAATTAAAATTTTTATGCATGGAACTCTCTGGCACTGGTGGTACCGAAACGGTTTTAGTTAAAGTATTAAATCAACTTTGTGAACATCACAAGATCGAACTCATCTTAACTAATGCCCCACCTCAACAAAACTTTTTAACTAAACTTGATCCTAGAATACAGATCAGTATTTGTTCAGGCAAAATAAACAAACCACTTACAATCACTAAAAAGTTTTTACTGGCTTCAGCGGATACTTGCTTCATCTCACTTAGCCCTAAGATGATAAAATTAGGCGCTAAAATAAGAAGTATCTTCAAGCGTAAGTATAAAATAATATCTTGGATCCATTTTTCACTTGATGATCAAGATATGTTCAATGCTAAAACTACTGTTCCACTAGCTGATGGACATCTGGCTATCAGTTCTACAATTAAAGAACAATTATTGAGCTATGGCGTACCCGACGAAAAAATAAGTCTAATTTTCAATCCAATTGATCCTATAGCAACATCTATTCCTACATCAAATTCGCCTCTACCAAAATTCTTTTATGCTGGTCGAGTTATTTTTGAAGGACAAAAAAATCTAAAAGAAATGATTTATGCTATCTCCAAGACTGAGAGTGCAACCCTAGATGTCTTTGGTACTGGAGAAGATGTCAAGCGTTGTCAAGAGTATGCTCGAGAACTGAATGTTGATCAACGGATAATTTGGCATGGATATACCCCTGAGCTTTGGCATGAGATAAAAGAAAAGCCAACAGCTCTACTCATGACATCAACCTATGAAGGACTACCAATGATAATGTTGGAAGCTATTGCCCATGGTATACCGGTAATATGTAGTGAGTTTAATGGCTATCATGATGTATTGAAAACTGGCATCAATGGCTTTAGCTATCCGCTACACGATGTCTCTAAATTAGTTGAACAAATGGAACACTTAGAACATACTCAATTGACTGAACAAGCCATCAAGCAGAGTATCCAAGCATTTTATCCCAAAAAATATTTTGATAACTTTGAAGCTACTTTAAAAAACTTTGTAAATTAAAAAAATGGCGTTTCACTCGCAGCATCACCGAGTGAAACGCCATTTTTAATTTAGTTTATCTTCTACATTTAAATTTGCCATCAAAGCTAAGAAAACAAAATTATATGAAATATCCCAAAGATGTTGATCGATTCCAGAAGTCAAAACTACTAAAATCAAACAAATTATCCAATAATTCAGATTTAATTTCTTAAATTTGGCAAACAATAGACAAATCAGTAATAGCATGAGTACAAAAACGATCAAGCCATGCATCATCAGTGTTCTTACAAAAGATGAATCTATATAGAAATAATCATACACTTTAAAACCTCCACCAAAGCCATTTTGGTAGATAAATTGGCCTAAAAGAGGTATATTATAATTTTCAAAAGCGACTTTTTCAAAAAATAATCTTCCTGATAAAAAACCATTGATTTTTTCTAGTAAACCTATTCTAGGTGTATAAAGATAACCTAGTAAGATGATACAAAACGCATAAGCTGTGCTCAATAACGACAATACATAAACATTTACATGCTTGAATAATGCATCGAAACGTCCATAAATAACGATGCTAACGATCAATACACACATCAACATTAGATCGATCCGCGTATCTGTAACAATATAAGTTAAAAGAGTTAGTGCAATATACGATACATACTCCGCTATTGAAAACTTAAAGCGTTTCAAGACTGCATATGTGATCATCATAAAGAACACCCTTGATGCCAGATCAGTCGGATAAACAGCCCCTAAGGCATATCTAACAGCGGGAGAATCCCCTCTAGTAATAATGACATTTTTTACGCTTCCCATCATTGAGAAGAAGAATGCTAGAGCGATAACAAATAAATTGACCCATAAGAACACCTTTAGTATTCGATCAATATTGATATTTTTAGCACCTACAATAAAGAACATCAGATAAAATATTTGGAATTCATTTGCACTAGTACCTACTGCGAATAAAATGATTTCTAGTAGGATAAAAATTATATATTCCTTCCAATCATAATTATCTAAAAATGTTACTTTAAATAGAACAAGTGCTGCCGGTAAAGCTGAAAGATAAAATAACCCTCGCTCTGTGATCAAAAAATTGACCAGCATTGTACCTTTTAAAGACGTTGCTAAAATATAAATTGCTAAGGCCGTTAAATATGACCAATTACTTAACCCAGGAAATTTTGTTGTTAACTTTTGCTGGATCTTTGCGCGATAATTAACTATATTTTCCATTTTTAATCCTTTACTTTTTCTAACTTTGTCATTGCTGTTTTAATAAACTCACCAGTACGGATCTTTTGTGCTACCGCTAAAGCATTCTTCTTCAGCACTGAATATTCTTCACGTGGCATATTTTCAAGCCGCTCATCAATTTCAGTCAAGCTATCAACTGCAAAACCAACATTATTATCGATCACAAAATCAGCTAATGCCGCTTTTTTCCACACTATGATCGGCAAGCCACTGCTTAAATAAAGCGATGCCTTATGAGGGTTATTGTACTTAGTATACTCACCAAAGGTTCCATCACATTTAGCTATACTATTACCATCCCAAACCAAGCCAAAATTTTGCTTTAAGTGCTCTGGCAATTCCTCCGGTGAATAAACACCCTGATAATTTATATTTTCTGCATATTTCTCAGCTGGTGAGGGTCCGAAAAGTTCTAATTTGAAAGCTAGCTTTTCAAACTCCTTACTGGTCAAAAATTTTGACTTAGCTAAATTTCCAGCAAAAACCAATGAGCGATCATAATCATATTCTTCACGTAATTCAGTTGGATTATGGTAATCAAATATACCTAGATCTATACATGGTGTCGTTACACCTTGTTCATCTAACCAAGCATGCATTTTTCGATTATGGTCAATGATCCCATCAACACTGTTGAACACTTCGATCTCATTTTTGGAAAAATTCTGGTCATCCTTAAAAAGTCTTAACGTTTCAACATCATGGATCACTAAATACAACTTAGCATCAGTATAACTTCTGATTGCTTTAATGATATTATTCGTCAAGTACGTTGAATAGATCGGGTACTGTAAAACTATCACTTCTGCTTTTAATTTCTTAAATACACGCGGTATCTTAAATTTAACATCATATACTTTGCGTAATTTTGCTCCAAAGCTCCGATCTTCAGGATCTAACTTAAGGTTAAGTAGCAGTGGTAAAAAGCCTTCATCTTTCAAAAAATATAGCACATCTTCCTTAGCCTTAGGACCCGCATTATTCTTATTTGGGTCTCCGATCGTTAAAACATATTTATTCATCTTTTTTCCCTTCGTCTAACATTTTGATCAATGAGTTTATTGCTGTTTGCATGAATACACCTCGACGCATCATATCAGCAACTTGAACTGTGTTTTTGTATAATTTTTCATATTGCTCTGATGTCAAATCGTCTAAGACATTGTCTAGTTCGTTCAAACTTGAAATAGTCAAGCCACAGCCATAATGTTCAATAAATTTAGCGATAGCTGCCTCTTTCCAAACAATAACGGGAACACCTGAACTTAAATATAACGATGTCTTATGCGGCGCATTATACCGTAAATATTTTCCAAAGTTACCCGAACAAGTTGTTAATTCATCCCCATCCCAGATCAAGCCAAAGTTCGCCTTTAACTTGCTCGGTAATTCTTCAGGACTAAAGACACCACCATATTCTATATTACCTGGAAAATTCACGGGTGTCGTTTTACGCCCAAAAACTAGTAACTTATGTTTCAAATCATATTTAGTTAGAAATGTCGATTTATCTAAATTTCCAGCAAAACAGATATTTCCGGTGTATGGTAGCATCGGATTTATCGGATTAGGATTATCATAATCCCAAACATTTAAATTAGTGATCAAACCATTGATCCCATGCTCATGCAACCAATCTGTCATCACATCGTTCAAAGAGACTAAACCATCAGCCATTCCCAATAATTTCAATTCGGTCTCATTTTCACGGCTATGACCATCCCCAGCATTAGCACGTAATGCCTCGATATCATGAACGATCAAGATCAGTTTCGCACCCGAAAGATATTTGATGCAACCTAACATCATTTTCTGTAAAAATGTTTTCCCTGAAGGAAATTGAACGATAACATTTCCGCTTCTGATTTTTAAGAAGATAAAAGGAAGTACACAAAAAACGTACAAAACTTTTGCGATCTTTCCAGTTGGAGTATCTATAACTTGATAATTTTCTTGTCTAAAAAAATTATTAGTATCTTCTTTGGCTTTGATACCACCCGTGGCACGTGCACTATCATGCCATAACAATACATAATTTTTCATTTTTAAAGCCCCTTTACTTCTAGCTTCAATACTTCGTAATTATACTATACTTACGACTTAAAATGTAGCATCCGTGATCTTATAAAAAAACATGGTAAGCAATTGGTGTTTTACCGCAACTTACCATGTTTTTAATTACCTTTTACTTTACTCTTTATCATAGTCGTAATTTGATTAAGCGATGTAGGTCGTAACACGATGATCATAACAATATAGATCAAGATCCCAATAATAACTTCTATTGCCAATGTCAAGATACTTGTCTTTAGGTAATTATCTAACATAAATACAGGAACAAACATTACTATACCTGCAATTAGATACTTAGGGATATTGATAAACATCTGCTTCAGATCCACGAGATCACGAATATACCAAATTTGATATGCAGTAACTACAAATTCAGAAATAACAGTCGCATACATGGCACCTTCTAAGCCCCATAAATAGATAAATGGTAAGTTAGCGATCATATTTACGACTGCGCCTAAAACAACTGATGTCGTAAATGCTTTGACCTTATTAGTCGGCAATAAGTACTGGGCACCAACAGTATTGCTCCAAGCAATAAATAAAATAACAGCAGCTTCGATCAACATTGCCTTACCCACAGGACCAAAACCATGTCCATAGAAATAAGGTCCCAAATGCAATGATACTGCAGCTAGCCCAAAGGTCATCGCAACGGATAATAAGGATATGAAGTCAAAAGATGTATACAACATCTTATTTACTTCTTTATGTTTTCCCTTAGCAAAAGCTGAAGCCATATGTGGCAACATCACCGTTCCTAGTGAGGTCGCCAAAGTTAAAACCATTTTAACGATCTGATCGGCATTAAAATAAAATCCTGCATACTCAGCACCGACCATTGCACCTAACATTGTCTTATTCAGTTGCAGATAAACTGATGTCGCAACTTGCGGAATAAATAACGACACTGTTGGATTAAAATGCTTTAGTGGATGTAGCTCTTTAAATTTGACTGGAACCAAGATCTTTTTTAGATATGGCCATAAGATCAAATTTCCAAAGAAGGTCGATGCACCAATAATAAAGATATACAAAGCTACATCGTTTGCATCACGTACAAGTGTAAAAATCATGACCATTGAAGCTAATTTAACGATCGTGTTTCTGATGACCGTTCGCTTAAAATCTTCGATCCCCATAAAGAGCCATGAGATATCAAATGCGACGGCAAGCACATTGATCGACTGGATCCATAAATACCAGGTGTATTCTGTATAGATCTGCAAAAAAATCACAAATGCTAAATATGCCACTAAAGTCGTCAAAGTTTTTAGGATCTGGATCTCCCAAAAAGTTTCTGACATTTTTTGTCGATCTTCTCTCACATATGCGATTTCACGATTTCCGTAATAGCCGACACCTAAAGCAGCAAACATAACAAAGTACTGGATGATCGAATTAGTATAAGCATTATCGCCGACCCCTGACGCATGTAAGACACGACTGATATAGGGACTTGTGATCAACGGTACAATGATCGCTAACACTTGGTAGCCCGCATTATATAAATAGTTGCGGAGAACTTTCATTTTTAATCACCAAATTCTTGCTTAACTGTGGTCAAAGCAGCCGAGATCACTTGATCCATGTTGTAATAGCGATATTGACCTAAACGTCCACCAAAAATCACATTTTGCGCTTCTTGTTTAGCTAGATCTTGGTATTTAGTATAAAGCGCATTGTTCTTCTTATCGTTGACCGGATAATATGGTTCATCGCCCCGTTTCCAATCAGCAGGGTATTCTCGGGTTATAACGGTCTTATTCTTATCACCTTTACCAAATTCAAAGTGCTTATGCTCAATGATCCGTGTATATGGTGTCTTAGCATCGGTGTAGTTAACGACCGCATTACCTTGATAGTTATCAACGTCTAAGGTTTCAGTCTCAAACCGTAAACTCCGATATTCTAATTCACCTAGTTTATAATCAAAGAATTGATCGATCATCCCAGTGAATAAGACTTTATCGTAATCACTCAAGTATTGGTCTTTGTTATCAAAGAAATCAGTATTGGTTTTGACGGTGATGTTGTCGTGATCTAACATCTTTTCCACGATCTGTGTGTAGCCACCAACTGGGATCCCTTGATAATCATCGTTGAAATAGTTGTTATCGTAAGTCAAACGTACCGGTAAACGGCGAATGATAAAGGCTGGCAATTCAGTTGCCTTACGCCCCCATTGCTTCTCAGTATAACCCTTGATCAATTTTTCATAGATATCGGTACCGATCAACGAAATAGCTTGTTCTTCCAAGTTTTCGGGTGTCTTACCGTTCAAAACAGCACGTTGTTCATCGATCTTTGCTTGCGCTTCTTTAGGTGTGACTACTCCCCAAAGCTTATTGAAAGTATTCATGTTGAAAGGCAAGTTATAGATCTCGCCGTTATAATTTGCCACTGGGGTATTCGTATACCGGTTAAATTCAGCAAATTGGTTCACGTAATCCCAAACTTTTTTGTTTGAAGTGTGGAAAATATGTGCGCCATATTGATGCACTTGGATCCCATTGACTTCTTTCGTATAAATATTTCCCGCTAAGTGGTCACGCTTTTCGATCACTGTAACTTCATGGCCACGCTTAGCCGCTTCATTGGCAAAAACTGCACCAAAAAGTCCTGCACCAACAATTAAGTATTTAGACATAATATGTATTCCTCCAAAGATATTCAATTTATCTGATTTAAAATTCTCACCACAGCACAAAACTATAGCCTATAAATATCATTTGGGCCTTGGTCATAATGTATATAGCTATTAATATTCGTATAATATTACAAATAGTTAATAACTCCCCTTCGATCCATTAGGCATGGATCTCTAGTTTATGACTATTGTTATGAGATCTGCCTATAAGCAAAAAAGCCGTCACAATGACGGTAGACCCTTTTGAATTATACCACAGAATAAAAAACTTATCTCACTTTCTTAAAAAAGTAAAATAAGTTTTTTACTCAATTACATTATTTTGGGGTAATACTGCCAATAAAGCTAATAGGCTCATGTTATAAGAAATGTGCCAAAAATGATGGTTGATCGCCATGCTAAATGAAATCAATAAAACAGCAATAACGAGACCATAGTATTTGTGACTATATGCACGATAAAGCAAATAGATCAATAGAGCTAACATAGACAGTAAAAAAATGATTCCAAACATCATCAATGCTTGGACATAGGCCGAATCAATAAAATAGTAAACAACAAATCCCCGTGGATCACCATTTCCATTTTGGTAGATATACTGTCCAAATAAGTGAAGTGGGTATTTTTCAAAAGCCATCTTTCCAAAAAATAAGCGTCGGGAAAGCCAAGAATCTATCTGTGCATAAATCGGACTATATGGATCAAAAAAATACGTCAGCAATAAATCTCCTAGTGCGTAAATTACAACTATAAGACTAGTTCCTTTTAGACCTAAGAACTTAAATAACTTAAAAATAGAGCGTCTAAAATAGCTCACCAATAACAAAAGTAGCATCAAAAGTGCATCTAAACGACTATTAGTAATGGCATAGATCAACACTGCAATAATCATCATAAAAAGTAGCTCTTGACGTGAAAAATCAAAATTTCGCACTAAAGCAAATGCTAACATCAGATAAAACACGTGAGCTGCTAAATCAGATGGTGTAGCTAGTCCAAGCCCCGCTCTGATCACTCCCGCACCTTCACGCCACATGACATTGTTAGCGACAAGGCCCATAACAGTAGCGATATACACTAATAAGAGCAACGATAAGACGACTAAAATATATTTATTTAACAGTTGCTTATAGTCTATCTTATACGCCCCAATAATAAATATATACATAAAAAATGGATCTAGCTCATGAGCTTGCTTACAAACAATGAATAAGAACCCTGCTCCAACTAAAATTGCTAGGATCGTATTAAATCTATGCCGATCAAATATAATGATCTTACAAAATACTAGCAAAGTTACTAACTGTGAAAGTCGCAATAAAACAACGATCGCCCCTAAGCCAAAAGCCTTTGATAAGGTCGTACCTGCCATAAAATTAACGATCAGGTACAGGCTAAAACAAAACATATAGAGCTGCGTTCCTAGGTCATCTTTGTATAACGCTAATTTTTCAAGCACCAAACATCCTCCTACCTAACCTTCTTTAAATGCCCAAAATCTCTGCCCCAAATAATTTAGACCAACAAAAAAGACAGCCCCCGCCAGCATTGCTATATTATTTTGTATATTAGTATCAAACCCACTAAATATCCAGATTGCAAGAGGTTTAGCGATTCCATAAGCAACTAGATAACATAGCGTGATATTTATAGTAAATTTGGTCACAGTTGTTAAACTTTTAGATTTGTTTTGAAACGTAAAATGCTTATTCAAAAAATAACTCAAAATACTACCAAAAATATAGTTTGACGCTGAAGAGACCCAATAACTGAAATGGAAGAAGTTATAGAAGATAAACATGACCCCTGTTCCAAAAATTGTATTGACGATCCCAACTAGAATAAATTTTAGCATTGTAGCATCAAATAAATTTCTAAATTTGTTAATGATAATTATCAATCCTTAATAAATAGTTTAGCTCACAATTATTTTAGCGTATTGTGAGATATTAGTCTATTGCCTCACACCTAATTCTGTAGAACGACATACTACCACATTAACCGAAATTTCTTTAAGGTAAGACCATTGCAATCAGTTTGATTTTTTTCAAACACAATACTAGTACTACTAATAAAGCATAACTTACTACCGGTAGTATAAGAATATGCACCCAACTATTCATAACAACTAAGTAGTTTTGCCAATTATTGATCGTTTCATGAAAAACTACCTTGTCAAATATCGCAAAGAAGATCGGATGTAAGATATAAATACCTAAACTAGCACCTGACATAAGTGTAAAAAACTTTAGCACTCTTTCTTGTTTGATCCTAGTAGTTACTCGTTTCACCACTAAATACAGTGCTACCGAATATAGAAATGAACTATAACCACTCAAGAAAATATATTTTCCATCAGTTAGCACATTAATGATCGAAGCCACTAATGTTATACATCCAGCAATGATCAGGAAGTTTTGGATCTTGATTGAAAAATAGTTTTCTTTGATCAAATACCCCATAATAAAAAATCCAACAAATGATGAAGATAATAACGGTTGAGAGATAAACTCTGTCACAATATTTTTCCCAATAAGATGCCCTAGATAGGCTAAAATATCATTTACTACAAAATATATAACAACAACATAGCATAGAGTATCTTTATGTTTATCAGCTAACACTGACAGGATCGGAGCTACTAAATATAGTGCGATGATCGCATAAAAAAACCAAAATAGGTTATTGATATTATTATTTAAAAATGCAGCAATAAATCCATGTAGACTAGCTCCTTCTGGATGAGGTATTGGTCCAGGAAATGCCCTATACTTCGTATCAAAAAAGTAATATATTACCGACCAAAAAATAAATGGTACCAAAACTCTTTGACCTCGGCGTTCAAAAAAATGTTTTGTTGTTTGGCGATTTCGATAATTCAATAGTGTAGCACCTGAGTTCATAAAGAAAATAAAAACCGCTGGAATACACAAAACCTGGAGCAATTTAGCTAGTTGCATGCGGGAATAGCCATCATTACCAAAATTGGCTAACTGTGACGAATGTAACATTAGGACAAAAAATATCGCAATACAGTTTAATACATCAATATAGTGTAATCTCGTTACAGATTTAGTCATCTTATTATTTTTTCTCCTTAATTATATAGATTGGTCTCCCCTTGACCTCAGTAAATATCTTCCCAATATATTTACCTACTATCCCTAAACAAAATAACTGGATCCCCCCTATAAAAAGCATGATACAGATCGTTGAGGCCCATCCACTTGTTGGGTCGCTATGGATCAAATAGCGAGCAATGATAAATATGATCCCTACGCCCGAGACTACTGATGAAATAAAGCCTACAAAGGCAGCAATATCCAATGGAAACTGAGAAAAATTGATGATCCCATCGATTGAATATCTAAATAAGCTCCAGAAATTCCAGCTGGTTTTACCTGCTACTCGTTCTTGATTTTCATAATTTAAATATTTAGTTTTAAAGCCGACCCAACTAAAAATCCCCTTAGAAAAACGATTATATTCGCTCATTGATATGATCGAATCAACCATCTGGCGCGTCATTAAGCGAAAATCTCGCGCTCCATCAACGATCTCAGTATCCGAGATCTTATTGATCAGCTTATAAAACATCCGCGCAAAAAATGATCGAATTGGTGGTTCCCCCGAACGATCTATACGTCTTGTTCCCACACAATCATAGTCACTCGTAGCTAAAATCTCTAGCATTTGTGGTAACATCTCAGGTGGATCTTGCAGATCAACATCCATCACCGTCACATAATCTCCCGTTGCTTCTCGAAGGCCACAATACAAAGCAGCTTCCTTACCAAAATTACGTGAAAAAGAGACATAGTGTACATGTTCTGGATCTTTAGTTTGTAATTTTTGCATCTCGCCTAACGTATTATCAGTGGATCCATCATTTATAAACCAATACTCTAATTCAACATTTGCTAGTTTATCTTTCACTTTCTCGACTGCTTCATAGAATAGTGGCACCGATTCTTCCTCAAAGTAACAGGGAACTATAATTGATAATCTTTTTGCCATATCCAATCTCCTCTCAAATTAGTTACGAATAGCATAATATATCCAACAATAAGTGCAACCATTGTCAACCCGAATGTAATGTAATTAAATTTAGGAACTTCGCTAGAAATTTTTACACTATTTTGACCCTTATTAACCATTATCGTAAGAACTTGACCATCATTAAAATCACTTACTTTGTGACCATTTACACTAATATTATACTGTACGCCATTATATAGCAAGAATGGTAACTTTAATCGTCCTACTTGCTCAGCATTAACTTTAAATGCTAGTGATCCATACGTTGCTTTTATTTCATATCTTTTCGGAATATCATCACTATTTAGATCAAACAACCACCTTTTTTCTTTTCCTGGGGCAGAAATCATATAATCATACCACCCATATTTACCGTGCTCCAATTCCGACAAATAATTTTCATTATTTAGATAGTATCTAACATCATCATCTCCTATTGCATCATGAAAGTTTTTCACCCCTGAAGCACTCATAGCTATCAGCAATACCGAAGCTATCATTAAACAGGGTTTAGGCGTAAGGCTCATTCCATATTTTTCTAGGTATTGACACATTCCAATCACAATAAAAATTATGATAAATGACAATAATCTTCCTAAAAATTGGATATTTCCTAAAAATGTCGTAGCTAATATTTCTGGATAAGGTATCCAAGATAATGTTAAAAAGTAAAGTACAAGTGCTCCAATTATCCAGCACTTCCATTCTCCTACCTTATCAGCTTTGAACAATTGTATGATCAAAGCAATAAAGATCACAAATGCTACCAACCCCATATTCCATGAATTGGCTGTCTTATCACTCATATTGTTTGTTAACATCGAATCCCACATTTGATCCGGTATTATCGGTAACAAGGCTTTCCAAGGGGTGATCAGATTGTTTTTTGTCATCAGCAATAACATATTTCCCAGAGTATAGCACGAGATCAATATAGCTACTATTCCAGCATAGACCATTCTTATAATCTCTTTGATAGTAGTTTTACAAAAACATATCCTCACACCCTCAATTACTACTAATATAATGACCGAAAATAGGGCCGAAATAACATGGGAATTCATGACCATTCCCATCCCTATGCCTAACGCCCAAATCCCCTTAGATTTTTGATCCAAAATCTGCATATATCCCAAAAATATTAGTGGCAAAAATGCATATGCTAGCATTTCCCCAAACGCGTTTCTACCGTACATCACGGTCATATGGTAAGCATTAAATTCATATACGGTAACACCTAGCAAACGCCAATATACATTAGTGGTCAAGTGTCTAGTCAGCAGATAAGTATTTACCATTGTTATCAAATTTAGCAATACAAAGCCTGCAAATAATGCATATAAAGGTTCACTAATAAATAGTCTGGGAATTATAAAAATCAACCCTGATAACCATGGATACATACCATTAAAAGCTTCACCGACATTTTGATAGCCCATAAAATTCACTAATTGCGGAAGTGTAAAATGTTTCAATGCCTCCGTGACTGCTTCAAACTTGATAAGATGTATTTGGCCATCAAACGTAGCCTTAAAATAATGAGTACAGAATGCTGGATATGAGGCAAAAACTGCACCCAAAATAAATATAATCATTAGGATTATCTTTCTTCTCTTCATATTAACTGACCACCCTTATTTTAATATTTTTATCGTCTAAATATTATAGACGATTTAACTACTCATATACTATTTATCTATCTAAATATATCCTAAATGGATACTTACGTCCAAGATAACACGATCTTACAAATGGTACCCTTGGAATAACGATGATCCCTATAACTGTCATTAATAATCGATATAATATTTCTATACTAACTGCAAAAAACTGACTGCCAGTCATTTGTACTAAACTTCCGTAGACTTTTCCAGAAATAGCTAGTGAATTTAAATCTACTTTCCATAAATTCCATCTCCTTCTATAATATTCTAATTCCCACAACTATATCAGCTTACCTTGACACAATTCTTCCCACTTTTTTTAAAACTAGTTAATATTAGCATTAATATACTAAAAATAATTGCTACCACACTTAAAGCAAGAGTAAAGTAATTAAATTTGGGTACCTCACTTGAAATCTCAATACTGTTAATTCCCTTATCAACATTAATAGTTAGTACTTGCCCACTATTAAAGCTGTATTCCCTTTCTCCATTTACACTAATATTGTACTTTATCCCATTATAAAGCAAAAATGGGACCTGTACTCTTTCTGACTTTTGTGCATTAATTTTGAAAGTTAAACTTGAATAATTTGATTTTATATCTAGTCTATTAGCCAAACCATTATTAGGATCTTCCACATTAATCAACCATTGGTTGCCGTCCTTTGGGTTGGCTATCATATAGTCATACCATCCCTCCTTTCCTTTACTTATATCTGATAAGTAGTTCTTATTATTGAGATAATACCTAACATTGTAATCTCCTTTAGTATCATGAAATGTTACTACACCTGCAGAACTCATTATAACTAGTGATATCCCAACTATCCCTACACAAAATTTTGGTGATATCTCTACTCCGTACATTTCCAGATATAAACACATTCCAATAACAATAAATATCATCACAAATGATAGTAAACGTCCTAAAAACTGTATGTTACCTAAAAATGTTTCTCCTAATTGTTTAGGATAAGGTATCCATGATAAGGTTAAAAAATATACTGTCATAGCTCCAATTATCCAGTATTTCCATGAACCTGCTTTTTCCCTTTTGAATATTTGTACTATCATGGCTACAAACAGGATAAAAGAAACTAAACCTATATTCCAAGTAATAACATCACTGATACTATTATTTAACATTGCTCCCCACATTTCAGAAACTGAAATTTGTTCTAATCTTTTCCAAGGAGTCATTAACTGATTTTTATGCATAATTAATATTAAATTTGCAATAGAGTAACATGAAACCACTATTGCTACTATCCCTGCATAAACACAATTTACCAATTCTGCAAGTGATAATTTTTTCAAAAAAAGCCTACTGAGTTCTATTATACCCAAAATCAAAAACGTGTATAACGCTGATACCACATGGGAATTTAAAATCATCCCCATACCTATTCCTAACGCCCATATACCATCACGTTTTCCTTCCATAATCTGAATATAGCCCAAAAATACTAGAGGTAAAAATGAATATGCTAACATTTCTCCCACAGCATTCCTACCATACATAATTATCATATGATAAGAATTAAATTCATATACCATGACTCCTAACAAACGCCAATATATCTTAGTAGTTAAATATCTTGCTAGTAAATAAGTATTTAACATTGTAACAAGATTAAGTAATACAAAACCTACAAAAAGCGCATATATAGGCTTACTAATAAATAATTTTGGCAATATAAAAATTAATCCAGAAATCCAAGGATACATACCATTAAATGCTTGACCAACATTTTGGTACCCCATAAAATTAATCAATTGTGGTATCTCAATATTTTTAAGTGCAACTGTTATCGCTTCAAATCTTATAAAGTGAATTTGACCATCTGTTGTCCCCTTAAAATACCCTCCTATGAATGCAGGATATGTAGCTAAAATTGCACATATGACAAAAATAAGGACTATCCCCAACTTTCTTACACTACGTTTTTTATCATCCACTATGATTCTTCCTTTCATTATAAAAACTTAGTCCTAAACGGATAAGTTCGGTTTAAATAGAATGAACGAACTATCGGCAACTTTGGAATTATAATGATTCCTACAACAGTCAACAAAAAGCGATATAATATTTCCATGCTAACTGCCAAAATTTGATTTCCCGTTGTTTGAGCTAAAGTTCCATAGATTTTTCCTGAAATAGCTAGTGAATTTAAATCGATCAAATGAACACATAAGACGATCAAAGACATCTGTCCATAATATTTAACAGCTTTTAAATCCGCTTTAGTTTCACAAAGAATTTTTGCTAAATACATTAAAGTAAAACTACCACCAATACCGCCTAGGATTGCTAAAATAGGAGAATCCGCATATGCAATATTGAGATATAAAAAGCCACTTTGTGCTGATACTATCCATAACACAATCCCTGTAAAACATCCAAATCGTCCACATTTTTCAATCAAATCAAATTTTTTGATTAAATAACCACTATAGTAAAACAACTGACTAGCCATGGCAGCATTCAAAGACCAGGGTAACCAAATATCTGTATCAGTCAAATAAAAGCCCACAAATGTTACAATAGTAGCTACGATTCCACTTATATATAGGTTCCCGCGAAAGCTATCTATAATAAAATTAAAGATGATATTACCAAAATACATGGCCAGTAAGAACCAGATAGCACCTATTGCATTTATCGTTAACGACTTATCCCAAAAAGGATTTAATGTTGTCCCACTACCATAAAGAGCTGATATCCAAAAGTTACGCATATCTAAATTGTAGATCCAGTTTGGAAAAATAAAATTAAATCTCGTAATAATAACTACAATGAGCAAAGTTGCCAAATATGGCAATAATAGATTGACATTTCCCCCCTTAAAAACCTTTTTAAATGTTTTTTCTTTATAAAGATATCCTGATAAAACAAAGAACACTGGTACATGCACAGCGAAAATCAATTTCCCCACAATTGAGTAGGTGTATACTTCCAATGTGTGGCCCATAATTATCAGAAATATACCCACTGCGCGTACTATATCTATCCAATCAATTCTCCTCTTCATATTTCCCCCAAAAATTATGTATTGAAATAAAGTATTGTGTGTTTCACGTGAAACTCTATACTCAATAATCAAGAGTATTATATTACAAATCTTTCAATTATTCTATAACTATAGTCATTTACCCACACTCCTAAAATTTTACCTTGCACGATCAATGCTTTAATGGTATTCTAACCTTATAAAGCTCACGGAGGTTGTTACCATGAATTACAGTATTAGTACACAAACTACAGCAACCGCCACCTCAACCACTACTATGTAGGCTGGTTGGGGCTATTTGAGATAATAAAATGTCGATTAATAAAGCTAACTGATCAGCAATATCACCTAACAATAAATGTTACGTCGATACCGCTTTTTAGTTAGCTTTTTTGCATAGGACAAAGAAATGGGGATTTTTTATGAGTAAGGATTCAAACGAGCAGCCAAAAAATCATTTAAATCGGTCGCTCACGTCTGGTCAAATGGAAATGATTGCTCTTGGTGGAACGATCGGGGTCGGGTTATTTATGGGTTCGACCTCCACTATCAAATGGACAGGTCCATCTGTTTTGCTAGCTTATGCCTTTGTTGGGATCGTCTTATATGCGGTCATGCGTGCCTTAGGTGAAATGATCTACATCAAACCTGGGACTGGTTCTTTTGCTGATTACGCTACCGACTATATCCACCCACTTGCTGGCTATTTAACCAAATGGAGCAACATTTTTCAATATATCGTCGTTGGGATCAGTGAAGTCATCGCCGTTACACAGTATTTGAATTACTGGTGGCCTAACCTCCCTGACTGGGTATCCGGGCTAGTCGTCGTGATCACCCTGACCTTGGCTAACCTAGCCTCGGCCAAAGCTTACGGGACTTTAGAGTTCTACTTTGCCTTGATCAAAGTCGTCACGATCATCTTGATGATCATTATGGGGCTAGCCGTGATCTTCCTTGGCTTTGGAAATAACTGGCAACCATTGGGCTTGTCTAATTTATGGGCTCACGGTGGCTTTTTCCCTGGTGGCTTTAAAGGCTTCATGTTCTCACTTTCGATCATCGTTGGTTCCTATCAAGGGATCGAACTTTTAGGGATCACAGCCGGTGAAGCAGCTAACCCTAAACACGCGATCGTCGCAGCCGTTAAATCGATCGTTTGGCGTATCTTGATCTTCTATATCGGTGCGATCTTTGTCATCGTAACGATCTACCCATGGGATCAACTGGCTGCGATCGGCTCTCCATTCGTTGAAACTTTCTCTAAAGTCGGGATCGCTGGTGCTGCCGGGATCATCAATTTCGTAGTCTTAACAGCTGCCATGTCAGGGGCTAACTCTGGGATCTACAGTTCCAGTCGGATGCTCTTTAAACTTTCGATCGACCATGAAGCTCCTAAGATCTTCAGCAAGCTCTCTAAGCACGTGGTACCAAACATTGCGATCTTAGCTATCTCAGGTGGGATCTTGCTTGGGTTTATCCTAAACATCATTTTGACTAGCTTGAACAAAAATACGGCTAATCTCTTCGTTGTTGTGTATAGCTCTAGTGTTTTACCTGGAATGGTGCCATGGTTTGTGATCTTGATCTCAGAATTGCGGTTTAGACGGCAAAATGCACATGAATTAACGGATCATCCGTTCAAGATGCCACTTTATCCGTTCTCAAACTATTTTGCGATCATTTCACTTGTTGTGATCATGATCTTCATGTTCATCAATCCCGATACCCGTGTATCAGTTTCGGTCGGAGCTATCTTCTTGCTCATCTTGACCGCCGTTTTCTTTAGTCGCAATAAGAAAGCCAAAGCATAATTGAATATCGATTTAAAAATCCCCCATAGTCTTTTTGATTTAAAAAGACTATGGGGGATTTTTAACAATAACTATTTAGGGAATATGCATAAATTTTGTGTCTTTAACGTAATTTTTCCCAGTTGTAACATCATATTGAATGAGTTCCAGATCTTTCAAGATCTCTTTTTGTTCAGCTGACAATTGATCTTCATTCAGTACTTGCTCATTTTCTGTTACATAATCAATTGTACGTATCTTTGAATTCGATATACTGTTACTTAAATAAAAAGCTGGTGTTTTTTGATAGACTTCAGTTAGTAACGCGTAATATGGAGAAATCTTAGAATTAGTTTTTTCTGCTACCATAGCTGGAAAATCATTTGGCGATACAACTGCTGTATTTTTTAATTCTACCGTGGCGCCTTGTGCTTGAGCATATTTATTTGAATAGATAAAATAATCAGTTTCATGTAAATTTACACCATCAGTTTCCATACTATTCGCATATATTCCAGGCAGATGATCACCATAAAACACTAATGTTATTGGCTTCTGGATCTGATCTATTTGTTCAATAAATTCACGCAAATATTTATCGGTGTAATTAAGTCCTGTAGAGAAATTATTGATCGCAGCTCTAGTATTATCTATATCTACAGCCTTGGTCACTTCAAATTCAGTATTATCATCATAGTAATCAATGTATGGCATGTGATTTTGCATTGTCACTAAATTGATAAATTGTCCCACTTCTTTATTATTCTTAATTGCCTCTAACGTATTTTTATATGCTGTTCTATCAGATAGATACGGGCTCTTCCCAATTTTTTCTTGATACTTTATCCCTGTCTTACTTCCCAAATAAATAAAGTCATTAAATACTAATTTAGAGTATGCAGTAGGTCTGCGATAAAAATCTCCCACATAAGGATGTATCGCCACAGCATTAGGAAAATAATTAACAATAGATGGATTATATGGCTTTGAAGCTGTTATTTGTGCATATGGTGTGCTTATAGTTGGTGAAAAATTGACCATCGGAAATCCCGTAAGTGTCATATACTCCATGTTAGCAGTTCCACCACCATAACCTGAACTTATCATATTTCCACTCACATTATTTTTCATAAGCTGGTGGACATAAGGAATTGGATCATTCTTCAGCTTAGTTCCGTGAACCCGACTAGGATCGCTAAAACTTTCACTCAAATTAAAAATTATCGTCTGTTCACCTAAATTATTTGTTCGTTCAGTATTTATCTTTTCTGCCTTACTGCTATATTTAGCCACAATTTCTTCAATTTTAGCTTTAGAATAATCTTTAGGTTCATTCATGATCACAACATCTAAATTATTTAAAAACTGAATTGTTGGCCCGTTCAATTGCGAGGCATATATCTGATGTTGTAATTGTGGATCATTGCCTAAACCACGCATTACTTTATTAATAATAGAATTTTCGTGATTCCAATAAAAACTACTGAAAATAACGATACATGGAATCAATACATAGCCCATTCTTTGCTTGAGTGTCGATCTTTCAACTGGCATGATCTTAGATAACCAAAATATTGCCAAAACAAGGGCCACCATACTGCAACCACTTAATATCAGGATCCAACTTGGAACCATTTGTAAAAGGTCACCATAAGCCTTTATCATGCTAGCTTCTGAAGGCAGTATCGGTTCTCTTCGGCTATCAATTTTCAACCGTGTTGCAACCAACCAAATAATTATTAAATAATCACTTACTAAAAAAGCAAACCAAAAATTATTTACTAGACCACGTAAGAACAAATATAAACAAATAAATAATAGCGCATTTAAAATTATCATCTGTGGACGTTGTAAAATTGCATATGTCCAAGCATTAAAAGAAAAATCCCCCGTCATGCTAGCAGCAACACGTCCATCAAGAGCAGTTACTACAAATGATAAATACGCTAAAACTAGCATAACACTACTTACCAATAACTTGTATTTATTACGCAACATCCATCGGCCAGTTGCTTTTGCTGCACTCTTCATTTGCTTATCTGCATTACCTAAATTCCAGGTTTCGAACCAATTATCCAATTCAAGCATCTTTTTAAACATCGGTAACTTGCTATAAACGTAAACAACTCCCATGATAGTAAGTGGTACGAGTACCGCTTCAAATAATTCCAAGTACCGAAGTCCAAAGTAAGACTTTGAGTTGAGCTCATTTGTTATCTCAACTAAATCACCTGTAGTTGAAAACAGAAGCACCCCAACTAAGCTAAATATACAAATTTTACTTGCCTTTAAGGATTTTTTAGATACTATAAAGCCTAAAAGACACATACTAAATAACACAGGAAATAAACTGGCTGGATTAGTCAATCTAGCTGCCGTAGTTAAATTGTTATGTGATCCCTCGGAGATAATAGGTATTAGTCCAAGGAAGAATATCAATGCTAAAAATGAACCGACTAAATAAAAACTAGCTCTTGCTTTATCCAAATAAGTTGGTATATTAGCTCCGAGAGTGAAGATCACCCAAGAATATACCAAAGTCACTCCTCCACCGTATCCAAAAATGTCTTGGTTAAATATTGTCGGAACTACTATTGCAACAATAAAAAACAAATAGTAACTAAACTTTGTTGCTGTAAAAAGTTTCTTGGTAAACTTTAACGTTATTACTCCTAGTAAAATTCCACTCACTAACGGATAAGTATTTCTCAGTATTGGTAATACTGCATTATAAAAGCGCCCCAACCAAACTGTCTCTTGTAATAAACACAATACTAGTAAACTTGACCAACTTCCTATGATCAGTAGTCCCCAGATTTGTGCCAGACCAATAGTCTTGCTATGGGCAACTAAATAGCCGACCAACAGTATTGCTAACACTGGACCAGTCACCGAAAAGCCATGTAAAACGTTAGCCAATAAATATTTAAAACTTATGGTATCTTGTTGTAAGATCTGTGGTTCATGTTGCCAATATAAAGCATTAAATAATGTTAAAAACATGATCCCATAAGTAACTGACCATGCTTTGAGTTTGCTTCCCACATCTTTTTTGATCATAATCTTCCCCTGCTCCACTTTCTTAAAAATATTGCTACAATTAGTATATCTAAAAATACTGGTATTATAAACTGCACCTTACACAAAAATAATAATTTAAACAAAAAATACGGCGCAAGCACAGAGCTCACACCGTATTCCTTATTTTAAATCAAATTAACCTTTGTGTTCTTTTTTCCAAAGACCTAAGACCACACCTGCAATGATCGAGCCGATCGCAACGGCTGCGATATAGCCAAGTGGGTTAGTTGCCAATGGTGTTACCCAGAAACCACCGTGTGGCGCTGGTACGGAAACATGCCAGAGACCAACTAAAGCCCCACCGATCGCAGAACCCAAGACACATGATGGGATCACACGACCTGGATCAGCTGTAGCAAATGGGATCGCACCTTCTGTAATAAATGAGAACCCTAAGACCCAGTTAGAGATACCAGCACGGCGTTCTTGTTCTGGGAATTTGTTAGGGAAGAAAGCTGTTGCGATCGCTGTAGCAAATGGTGGGATCATCCCGCCGACCATAACTGCCGCCATCAAGGTCGCAGCTACCACAGATTTAGGATCGTTAGCAAACGCACCGGAAGCAAAGACATAAGCAGCCTTGTTGAAAGGACCACCCATATCGATCGCCATCATCCCAGCTAAGACTAAGGTAAGCACGACTAAGTTACCTGTACCTAAGTGGTTCAAGAAGTTTGTGATCCAAATGTTGATCGTTGAGAAGATCGGATTGATGATAAAGTACATGATCAAAGCGATGAACAACAAGCCCAAGACTGGGTAGATCAACATCGGCTTCATCCCTTCGACACTCTTAGGTAAGTGAGCACAAAGTTTCTTCAAGCCGACCATCAAGTAACCAGCGATGAAACCAGCTGCGATACCACCTAAGAAACCAGCTGCCGATTTAGCATCAGCCATCACATTAGCTGTGTAAGCTCCACCAAATGAACCACCGTAAACTGTTGCCATGAAACCACCGACAAAACCGGGCATCAAGGCTGGACGATCGCCGATAGCTTCAGCGATATAAGCAGCTAAAACAGGAACCATGAAAGCAAATGCCATGTTACCAGCATTGTTCAAGAAGATGAAGGCTGGTGATTTAGCACCACCCATGTATTGTTCGACGATAAAGGAGATCGCCATCAAGATCCCACCACCGATAACGAATGGTAACATGTGGGAGATCCCGTTCATCAATTGTTTATAGATATCGCCCCAAACAGAACCGGTCGAATCACTTTCTTCAGTTGCATCATTAGCACTTGCATGAAAGACGGGAGCTTTATCTTCTAAGACTTCATTGATCAACTTTTCAGGGTCTTTGATCGCATCGGTAACTGGTTTGTTGACCAAGTTCTTGCCATCAAAACGTGCCATTTCGACTTTCTTGTCGGCAGCCACGATAACACCCTTAGCGCGCTTGATCTCATCAGCTGTCAAACGGTGCTTGATACCTTCAGAACCGTTTGTTTCAACTTTGATATCAACGCCCATCTTATCAGCTTGTTTTTTCAAGTTTTCTTCCGCCATGTAAGTATGCGCGATCCCGTTTGGACAAGCTGTTACCGCTACGATGTATGGACGAGAATCGTCAGCTGGTTGGTTAGCAGCTGCTTTTTCGCGTTCTTCTTGCGCTTTGTTTTCAGCTTCTTTTTGCGCAACTGCTTTAGCAAAGATGTCTTGGACCTTTTGTGGTGTGTCAGCTGCTTTCAAAGCATTGACCACATCTGGGTTCATCAAAACTTGAGATAAAGCTGCTAAAGCTTGTAAGTGGGTATTATCTCCACCTTCTGGAGCTGCGATCATAAAGAACAAGTGCGCTGGTTGGCCGTCCATTGATTGGTAGTCGACCCCATTGACACTGCGCGCAAACATTACTGCTGGCTTCTTAACTGCCGTATCATGAGCGTGAGGGATCGCGATCCCTTCACCCATACCAGTTGAGCTTTCAGCTTCACGTTTTAAGATATCTTTTTTGTATAATTCTTCGTCGTCGATGATGCCTTTAAAAAATAAGTTATGCACCATTTCATCGATAACTTCATTTTTGGTCGTAGCCTTAAGATCCATGATCATAAGGTCGGTCATCAATAAGTCACGAATGTCCATGTCTTACACTTCCTTTTTAATTATTTATATTCTTCGATCTCGATCATTGGTAAGATCTCATTGATCTTGTCAGCATCAGCCAAGTCTTCAGAAAAGGCTGTTGCAGAACCACAAGCAAGTCCATAACGGAAAGCTTCAAGTGGATCTTTAGTCTTAGCGTATGTGCCAGTAAAACCACCGATCATCGAGTCACCAGCACCGACCGAGTTGATCACGGTGCCTTTTGGTGCGTATGAACGATAAACTTTATCTTTAGTGATCATCAAACCACCATCGCCTGCCATCGAGATCAAGACGTGTTGCGCGCCCATTTCAAGTAATTTCTTACCGTATTTAACGATGTCATCGATGCTATTTAGTTTTACACCGAATAATTCAGCTAATTCATGGTTGTTAGGTTTGACCACTAATGGATTTTCTGGCAAAGTCTTCAACAAACTTTCACCCGTTGTATCGATCACAAATTGGGCACCTTTTTGACGGATGACTTTGATCAGATCAAAGTAAAAATCATCACTCAAACTTGGGACTAAACTCCCGGCAAAGATCACCACATCATCAGCGGTCAATTTATCGAATTGCGCTGTAAAGGCTGCGATCTCTTCTTTAGTCAATTCAGGTCCACGGCCGTTGATCTCGGTTTCTGCTTGCGCTTTGATCTTAACGTTGATCCGTGTATCAGCTTTGATCGGAGTAAAGTTCGTCTTAAGTCCTGTCTTTTCTAGAGCTTCTTTAACAAACTCACCGGTAAAACCACCTAAAAAGCCCCAAGCTGTATTATCTAAGCCTAATTCCTTCAAGATGCGGGAAACATTGATCCCTTTGCCCCCAGGTAATTTATTGTCGTAATCCATTCGGTTGACTTCGCCTAAAGTTAGTTCATTTAACTGGACGATATAGTCGATCGAAGGGTTGACAGTTACTGTATAAATCATCAAAAATCCTCCTGAATCGTCGTTTGTTCGTAATAACGCGCTCTCACTGGTCGTGAAAGACTACTGGTAATGATCGTTGCTTGCGAAAGTTCAGCTACTTTGACAAAGGAAACATTGTCAAACTTGCTTGGATCAGCCAAAACAAAGCATTCCTCGCTTTGCTCCAATGCCGCTGTCTTGACTGCCGCCTCATCGGGATCGGGCGTAGTGAACCCATAACGGGGATGGATCCCGTTGATACCCAAAAACGCTTTGTTGAACCGGAATTGCGTCAGTGAACTGACTGCTTTGACACCAATAATTGCTTTAGTAGTATTTTTCAACTCACCACCGACCAAAATCGTTCGCACATTTTGATCAGCTAATAACGAAGCATGCATGACCCCATTAGTCACGACTGTCAGTTCTGGCTTGTTTAAATAAGGGATCATCGCCAAAGTCGTCGTTCCCGCATCCAAGTAGATCACATCTTCAGCTTCGACTAACTTGGCCGCTGCTTTAGCGATCGTTTCTTTTTGGGTCGTATTCTTCGACGCTTTACCACTCATATCAAGTTCACGTTGAAGCGAATGCTTGATCTTGGCCCCGCCATGCACCCGGACTAACAAGCCTTTTTCTTCCAAAAGTTGGAGGTCTCGCCGCGCCGATGATTCAGAGCAATTAGTTTGTTCACGGATCTCTTGAAGCTTAACGATATTATTTTCCTTTAACATCTGCAAAATATGCTGTTGTCTTTCTTCTGCAAGCACTTTCATTACACCTCCAAAATTATAATATCATCTGAACCAGCAAAAATCAATCACAAAAAATCAAAAAACGTCATTAAATTTCAAAAAAATTTAACATATTATCTTTCATGAAAAAATTTAAATATACATCTAAAAAATGCCGTTTTCTATTTGAAAACGGCATTTTATTTACAATTATTTGAAATTATATCCGGTCAAAAACAGTCATCAATTCTTAAAACTGTGGATCGGAGCAGGGATCAACCCACCACGCGTGATCATCGCAGCACTTGAAGTCTGATTGTATGGCATGATCGGCGCATGTCCCAATAAACCGCCAAATTCAACTTGGTCTCCGACTTTTTTGCCTGGAACAGGGATCACCCGGACAGCAGTCGTTTTATTGTTGATCATCCCGATCGCAGCTTCATCGGCGATCATCGCGCTGACCGTTGTGGCTGGAATATCACCTGGTAAAGCGATCATATCCAAGCCAACCGAACAAACAGCTGTCATCGCTTCTAATTTATCCAAGGACAGGGTTCCCGCTTCAACAGCAGCGATCATCCCCGCATCTTCAGAGACTGGGATAAAAGCACCGGACAACCCGCCTACGTGACTGCAGGCCATGATCCCGCCTTTTTTGACTGCATCATTTAACATCGCCAACGCAGCCGTGGTCCCATGAGTCCCAACTTGAGCAAGACCGATCTCTTCTAAGATCTGCGCAACCGAATCACCAACAGCTGGGGTCGGCGCTAAGGAAAGGTCGACGATCCCAAAGGGTACATTTAACCGTTTAGCTGCTACACTGCCGACTAACTGCCCCATCCGTGTGACCTTAAAAGCTGTCTGTTTGATCGTTTCTGCCACTTGATCGAGCGGTTGACCTTTAACATGCTCTAAAGCTGCTTTAACGACACCAGGTCCTGAGACCCCGACATTGATCACTACATCTGGTTCACTGACCCCATGGAAACCACCGGCCATGAATGGATTATCTTCGACCGCATTACAGAAGACGACTAATTTAGCGTTGGTCATATAATCTAATTTAGCAGCCGTTGTGATAACTTCACCCATTTGTTTGACCGCATCCATATTGATCCCACTCTTGCTGGAACCGACATTGACTGAGGCACAGACTAAGTTCGTTTGGGCCAAAGCTTCGGGTAATGATGCGATCAAGGTTTGGTCACCTTTAGTCATACCCTTTTGAACAAGCGCAGAAAAGCCACCGATAAAATCGATCCCCAATGTTTGAGCTGCCCTGTCCAAAGTTTTAGCGTACTTGACGTAATCCTTATCTTGGCTGGCACCCGCAACTAAAGAGATCGGCGTCACTGCCACGCGTTTATTGACGATCGGGATCCCATATTCCATCTCGATCTGTTCAGCCGTTTTGACTAGATCTTTAGCTTTAGTCGTGACCTTATCGTAGATCTTTTGGCAAGCCACATCACTGTCGCTATCAATGCAATCCATCAAGGAGATACCCATGGTAACGGTGCGGACATCGAGATTTTGGTCAGATATCATGTGGATCGTTTCTAAAATCTTATCAAATTCCATGAGCTGTCCTCCTATAGTTGGTGCATTGCGCGATAAACTTCTTCATTGCGCAAATTGATCTCAACTTTCAAGGTCTGACCCAATTCGGCAAGTTTAGCTGAGATAAGTTGCAGATCGCTTTGTTCCGGCACTTGGACCGCCATCATCATCGTAAAGTGCCCCTCTAAAATAGTTTGACTAATATCGAGGATATTGATATCTTGTTCAGCCAAAAAGCGACTAACTTCAGCCACGATCCCGACCTTATCTTGACCAACAACAGTTAAAATAGCTTTCATTATATATGCCCCCTATGTATAACAGTGCAGAGAAATGCGGGTTAGGCCGTATGGATAACGGTAAGGAAAGTTTGAGGTTTTTTTATCTCGGGCTTTCATTATTGTTATACACTAGGCATTGCATTTCACAACACGACTACTATAACAGTGCGGAAGAACACGGATAGCTCCGTAGAAATAACGATAAGAATGCTTTGAGGCGCTTTTTGTCTCAAAGCAGGCTTATTGTTATTTCCTAGGAGTTGTGTTCTGTAGCACGACTACTGCGGAGAAAACCGGTTTCTCCGACTACGACAAACCATCGTTACCAAACGACACCTTAACTATATAATTAACTTACCTAAAGTTCAAGAAATTATTTAACCTGGGAAATATTTTCTTTTGCTTGCTAATACATGCAATTACATGTAATATAGATTAAGTATTTATATGCAGATGCATGCAATTTATTAGTGAAAGGACTTTATTTATGGATAACATTTCTAAAACGATCGATCCTAAGATCCGCCTGATCGTTACTATATTGCTTTTATTTTCCGGATTTGTCAGTCTAGCTAGTCAAACGATGATGATCACCGCCTTACCCGTCATCGAACATGAGATGAGTGTCTCATTGACTCTAGTTCAATGGATCACAACGGGGTACACTTTGATGGTCGGTGTCATCACACCGCTCTCATCTAATCTGTATGAAAAATTCAACAAGCGCAACATCTTTTTGACTACGATCGCGGTCTTTATCTTAGGGACTTTGATCGGGTGTTTTGCAACTGATTTTTGGCTCTTGCTACTCGCCCGCTTAGTCCAAGCATGTGCTAGTGGGATCTTGATGTCATTTCAAATGACAACGATGATCTCGATCTATCCCCTCGAAAAACGCGGTACGATCCTCGGGATGTCTGGGCTAGTTATCGCTTTTGGTCCAGCTATCGGGCCGACACTTTCTGGTCTGATCGTTAACACTTTGGGATGGCGCTATATTTTCATCTTAGTTTTACCAATGATGCTATTGGTTTGGTTGATCGGTTTTTTTGCCTTTCCTAACTTCTCCGAACCTAAAGATATCAAGATCGACTTTATCTCCGTTGGTCTCTCCTTGCTTGGTTCGGGATTGACTTTAGCAAGTTTAACTTTCTTTCAAGCCTCGGCTTTACAAGGTTGGATCATGTTAGTCTTAGGGCTAGCGATCCTCTTTGTCTTTGTTAAACGTCAACTTCGTCTCAAACAACCGATGCTCAAAGTTCAACTCGTCAAAAATCGTTCATTTAGATTGATGACTTTAGTGGGGATCTGTGCTTTCATGGTCTTACTTGGGACCGAACAAATGCTTCCGATCTTCACGCAAAACGTTTTACACCTAAATAGTATGGTCTCTGGGATGATCTTGTTGCCTGGTGCGATCGCTAATGCGCTCAGTGCTGCTATAGTCGGCCGTCTTTACGACAAACATGGTCCTAAATATTTGATCATTTCCGGGGGGATCTTAATGTTGATCGCTGCGATCCCATTTGTCATGATCTCCGAGACTACGCCTGTTTGGCTCTTAACGGTTGCTTATATGCTGCGGATGATCGGAAATGCCCTCGTATTTTCACCTGCGATGTCAGAAGCCTTTGTTGATGTTCGGCCGGATGAAGTCAGCCACGCTACAGCCCTTAACAACAGTTTACGTCAGGCATTCGGCGCTTCCTCGATCACCATCTTGATCGTCTTATCCAATATCCCAGCGACATTTACAGCTGGGATGCGTCTTTCCATGTGGATCACAGTCAGCTTGGTCTTATTGATGCTGATCTGCTTTAGTCTTTACTTACACCAAAATTCTCGAAAGGATTGAGCTTCTATGGATTCCCCAAAAATAAGTAAGCTAGTTGCAATTTTTAATCGTAAGTTACGTACTGAGATAAATAATCAGTATGAGCATTTGGGGTTAAGTGATAAAAATTACTTTTATCTTGAAAAGATCCATGAAAATCCAGGTATAAGCCAAGCAGAATTACTGCGCTCTCTTTATCAAGATCAAAGTATCGTGACACGCCAAATCAATAAATTAGTAGCTGATGGTTGGGTCCAAAAAAAATTTGCCATTTCTGATCATCGGAGATCTGAGCTATATTTGACACCGAAAAGCGAGGCTATCTTACCTAAGATCAAACTGATCCATCGTCAGATCAACCAACGTGCTCTCGCAAGTTTGACACCACACGAAGCACAGGTATTTGGTGAACTATTGGCTAAAGTAACAGCTGAATATCAACCACATAATTCAACAGAAGCATGAAACATGCCATATAATTAGGGATAAAAACATATGAGATGTGCACAATGAAAGTTCACATGACCAACATTCACGTGATGGCGAAAAATAGTGTTGCTCAGATAGCCCAAACTTTATTCTCAGTTGAATTTGATCATCTTTATCCATGATGTGACGCCACTGATGTTTGCCGAAAATCGCTACTTGCTACCAACATTTATCGATTTTTACCAAAAAGCTGATCTTTTGATCGTGCCGTCTGAACAGATGTATCATTTCTTACGAGAAAATGGTCTGGCAGAGAAAAAATATGTGGTCCAACAGAGGTGGGATCATCCTTTAGATGCCGATATGCTTTATGACACCACTGAGATCAAACGTTTGAATTTTGCAGGTGATCCCCAAAAATTCACATTTGTTCAAGAATGGCATCACGATATTCCACTACATCTATTCGCTTCTGAAAAGTCTGAAGCAACTGACCTGAACCTTATCCACGAAGGCTGGCTCAATGATGCCGAGCTTTGCATCAGGCTTTCTAAAAATGGTGGTTTTGTTTTGGTTTGGAATGATGGTGGCTATACCCAAGAATATACTTCTAAATATATCTCCTATAAACTAGGAACTTATCTGGCTGCGGGGCTACATGTCATCGTTCCACGTGGCATCTCAAATGAAGAGCTGATCGTCAAAAATAACCTCGGCTTTGCAGTTGATTCGATCGCCGAAGCTTTAGAAAAATTAGCGAACCTCACTCAAGAAGAATATCTACAATACAAAAATGCAGTCAAAGAATTTGCACCACTACTTCAACAAGGTTACTTTACTAAGCAAGCCTTAGTTCAAGCAGTTTTTGAAGTTTTACAAGCCTAAATGAAAAACAAGCTTTCCCGGGAAATAATTTCCCAGGAAAGCTTGTTTTTTAGTTCATTTAAAAGCGCAAGTGATACAGACTAGCCGGCCGTCCCGGCCCACGCTTATTTGCCTTTCCGATCTCGCGGAAAAGTCGCTGGTGGGTCTTTTTAAAGTTCGAATTATCGATCTCATGAAAACTGCCCCCTAAAAACGGTGCATATAAACTCCGCGCTTCACGTAAAGTAAAAGCTTCGCCCAAGATCCGCAAGACATCTGGCTGAGTGTCTAACGAGCGTCGGATCCGCAGACAAGCATTTTTCAAAACATAATCGTTGACTTGGTAGAATTTGTTTTTTCGCAAGCGTTTTTGGTAATACTCAGTTTCTGTATCAACTGTTGCCACCACTAATTGTTTCTCACCTTTAGTGAAATAGTAGTGATTATTCAAGTTCTCTAAGGTAAATAGTTCCAAGGTCGAATTCATCATATCCGGAAACTCCGGTAAATAAGTCATATAAGCCATTGTCACTAAGCGTTTTCCATCAACTGCCCGTTTAGGATTAGTCAATGTTTCTAATTGTTCAATATTTTTAGGTGAAACAGTCTGTCCCGTCAACTCACGTGTCAGTCTGATCGTCGCATCAAGGGCATCCTCATCCTGGATAAGACAAGTTTCAGGTAAAGTCCAGTCACCCTCATCTTTTAAGACCACCTTCACTTGGTTAGTCGTTCGATCAAAACACCAAATGATATTGAGCAACTTTACCTCAAACGGGATAAATGTTCTATTGATTTTCATTTTTTTGGCAACTATCTCGAATAAAAGTATAGCTTTTCCTTTCCTAAATTATCCTGGTATTTCTATTCCCCCTGTTAATCAGAAGCCAACTTGTTATAATATAGCTAGCTAGAACGAGGAGGAAAATATCAATGTTACATCTAATACCAAATGATCTACCCCAAGCACTCGAAAAGTTAGCTTGGCTAAAAGCAAATGGCTATAACACAGCTACCAGAGAAAGTGTCATCAACGACATGACGCAAGACGGTGTCCAAGATATGCTCGACACAGCACTTGAGGGTCCATATTGGGGGACCGCGTGGGAAAAGCCCGATATGATCTTAACGATTACGGGAAGTCTGGGAGAAGAGATCGCCAAAGTTTATCCGCGAAAAGGATTCGAGACCTTTTCACAAGATCTCACAGATAATGATCTGCTCTACTGGCGTAATTTATCGGCTCAAGTCAGCGTAGCGATCGGCAACGATTAAGCGCGACTGCCATTGATGATTTTTAGCCATAACACATCCCCTCAAGCTTAACCAGTGACTAGAGTACAAGTTTCATATACTAGCCTGCTTACATTGCTGGTATACCTAGAAAAAGTCTATATATTAAGAAAACCTTAAATTTATATTTTCACAAATTCTAAAATTTTTCTTGCATTTACAAATTACTATGGTAAAATTTAAAGTAATTTTTGCAAGGGGGAAGAATACAATGGTTAAATTTAGACGTGTTCGTGCGTTTGACACTGAGAACTTAGCTAAAGACATGACTATCGTAAAAAAGGATATTCAAATCTCTGGTCATAAGATCAAAAATGTGCCAGTTCAGCTTGAAGATTCGCAGTCTGAAGATATTAGTTACCTTATTTCAGACCCTATCTTTAAACGTCTATATTCGATTATCCGAAGAAACACTGAAAGTGTTGAATTCGACTTTGACAAGATCTAAAGTCGGTCAAGTCTATTAATTTGAGAATTACCCGCGCATCTTCTCTTTGGGAGATGCGCTTTTCATTTTGCCTTATTGAAACCGCTTACTGGTAAACTGTATAATAAAAGAAAAGACTATCAGGGGGGATCTAGATGCAAACCTTTACTGTTGCCAAACAATACCTGTATTACCGCTTCTCATTAGCCTTTATCACTTACGCATTGCTACTTTTACTGGGATATTTTTTACTCCAATACTTTAATTATAGTGATTATTTTCAATATACTTTATTCTTTGGGAGCATTTGTTTTAGTTTAGATTGTCTACGTAGCTTCTTTTATTGGAAATATGCTCGACTCCATTTCAGTTCTACAGCAGTCATCGTTACCAAGGGGCTTTTCTTTTATTCAAAAACAACGATCCCGCTTGAAAAAAATATATATCGTTTCAGAAAGCACAAATGCCTACTTACAGCTTTTCAAATTGAAAAGACTAATTTTTCAAACGATCGCACAGGCAGCTAGTTTTGCTGGGATCATCGAAGACTTCCAACTACCTGTGAAAGTAGGTGGCCGTGATGAAGGCTAGACGCCAATCGGCAAAATATTTTGCCGTCAAATATACTGAATTTTTTGTCCGCAATGGTCTGATCTACCTGCCATTATTGGTTCTTATCTTCATTCTTCCCAATTTTTGGACACTTTTACTTTTCCTGGGTTATACTAGCTCGCTCATTGCGATCTTTTTACGCTATTTCACTACCACCTACCGCATTGAGGCTGATACTTTGACGCTCACGACCGGGATCATTGCCAAAACAACGCTCGACCTCAAACAAGCTGAACTCAGCCACACGCTGTCAAACTTTCGCGTTGAACAAACTATCTATCAAAAACTCTTCCGCACGTAAGGTATTCAGATCTACCTAAACAACAGTACCACAGAAGAAGCAATCGAGTTTTTTGCTTTGACCCCTGAGCAGTTAGCGCAATTACAGGACTTTTTAGTCGCATTCCAGCCAGCAGCAAAAACAGTTGCAGAAAACAAGACGAGACTCATTGAAAAATCACAAGCTGATTCCCTAACAATTGTAAAAACAGGCTTTATTTCCACACGATACTTAGCTTATTTGGCCTTAGTCCTCCAATTAGAAGAACAGTTCCCACGGCTACAACATTTCTTCGATATCACAGCGTTATGGTTTGGGGTGATCTTAGTCAGTGGGGCACTTTTGTTCAATCTCACTCACCATTATATAAGCTTTGCCAAGTTTTCACTGTGGGAAACTGAGCATAATTTTATCGTTAAAAATCATTTCTTTACCGCTGACCAAAATACGATTCCTAAAAAGGCGATCGTTGGGCTAGAGTTGACCAGCGAGCTTAACCGCCGACTCTTTAAACTGACCTGCGTTACTGCGATCTTGGCTAACAGTGATGCTGACCAAGACGAAAACCGCTCCAAAAATTTCTTATTTCCCCTACTCCCAACACATGAGCTCTTACCGACTTTAGCCCGTTATTTCCCTCAGATCCCGCGCGAACTTTTTGAGCTTCCAAGCTATCAGCCTAAGTTGCGCTATCGGCTAGGATATTTGCTAAAAATCGGCACTCTAGGAGCAAGCTTATACTTTATCCTGCAATTTTTCATAAGTTGGCTCAGTGCTTTAGGTGTGATCATTACCGGGATGCTTTTGTTGTCGCGTTTATTATTTGAACCACTAACAACACGGATGGCTCATACCCCAGACTACTTTATCTTTACCAGTGGCCTCATCAATAAACGGACTTATATCTTACCTCGAAAAATGCTTGCAAGTGTCAAAACAACAGACTATCTTGACCTCATTGTTGGTTCAACTTTGACTTTTACCACGACTGACGGCAAAACGATCAGGCTGCTATATAAAATGTAGAACAATATAGAAGTTTAAGTACATTCTTCTACATTGT
>Ed_p1__coassemble_754_pt1 | contig 86157 bp, 85 predicted proteins | sample Ed_p1__metabat2_high_PE_013 | metagenome-assembled genome bin Ed_p1 | reverse complement strand
TATAGGCTAAAAATAGTCTGAAGCCAATTACTTTTCATTATGCGTATTGTCAACTCACCAACTCAATAAATATATCGGCTGATGACTTTTCTAACTCACCACTCTTAGATATCTTCCCACAAAGCAAAAATCCGTGATTATCCTTCCGGCTTATAACCAGACCTCAAATCACGGAAAGCCTTTATTTACTTACCTTTTTACAGTCTTACTTATCAGCCCTTGACATCAATACAACCGTCTCAACGTGTGCTGTTTGTGGGAACTGATCGACTGGCAAGATCGGTTGGGTCACATCATATCCAAGTTCCATGAAACTTTGCAGATCACGGACTAAAGTTGCTGGATTACAGCTGACATAAACGATCTTTTGTGGTTGCATCTTAGTGGCACTTTCGATCAAACTTTGCGTCAATCCTTTGCGTGGTGGATCGACCATGATCACATCTGGCTTGATCCCCTGTTCTTGCCAAGTTGCCATCCAGTCTTCGGCATTGCCCACTTCAAATTCCAAATTATTCAAGTTGTTTAACGCCGCATTTTTCTTGGCATCCGCGATCGCAGCTTCAACGATCTCGACCCCATACACTTTTTTAGCATGCTTTGCCATAGATAATGAGATCGTCCCAATACCACAGTAAGCATCAATAACGGTCTCATTTCCGGTCAAACCGGCACGCTTGATCGCCTCTTGATAAAGTTTTTCGGTCTGCGTTGGGTTGACTTGGTAAAATGATTTTGCTGAGATCTCAAATTTAAGTCCATTCAACTGATCTGTGATATATTCTTGACCAGCTAATACCTGGGTCTTGTCACCCAAAATCACATTGGTCTGTTTGGAATTGATATTTTGTTGCAAACTCACCACATCAGGACAAGCAGCCATGATCTCAGTCACGATCGCTTCTTTATTTGGTAGCTTATTGGTCCGCGTCACCAAAACGACCATCACTTCTTTAGAATAGTGTCCTCGCCGTACCATGATATGCCGTAAGATCCCGCTATGTGTAACTTCATCATAAGCTGTCACTTGATATTTTTGTAAGATCGCCAACACTTTTTGGATCACTTCATCGATCCGCTTATCTTGGATCAAGAAGTCTGTTAGTGGCAAGAAATTATGGCTACCACGCTTGAAAAAGCCAGCTGTCAATTTCCCATCAAGCTCACGGACTGGGACTTGGGCCTTGTTACGATAGGCATATGGTTCTGCCATCCCCAAAGTTTGTTCAACTGCTAGATCGGCTAGATGCGCCTTTTGCAATAGATCACTAACTAACTTTTGTTTGAATTTCAACTGAGCTGGATAAGCCAGGTGTTGTAATGGTGCGATCCCTGTTTGTGAATAAGCTTTGCCTTTCCCCGTCACCCGATCAGGACTGGTCGTTAAGCGTTCGATAACTTTAGCATAACCAAAATTTTTACCGACCTTTAACACATGGAGTTTAACTTTTTCACCAGGTAAAGCATCATCACAAAAAAGTGAATATCCGTCAACTTTAGCGACACCCATTCCTTGATAAGTCAGATCCACGATCGTCGCTTCTACTTTTTGATTTTTAACTACAGGTAATTTCCGTTTCATTACTTATCCTCACTTGTTTTAGTTTTACTTGTTCTTTTAAAAGCTGTCCTTAAATTAGGAAATTTCTTTTCTAAAAAATATGTACAAGCTAAGTTCGACACAGCTGAAAGTTCCCATAAATACCAAGTACTGCCCGTGCTAAAATACTTAAAGATAAAGAGGTCACGTTCAACTTCTTCTTGCAATTTTTCTAAAATCATTTGAAAGCCGATCCCATGCTCAGCTACAGCTTCTAACATGATCCCCACTAAAAAGACCAAAAACCAGCCAATATTATATGCTTTTCCTTTTTTGAGCAACTTGATCGGACGTCCATGTTTGTCAAATCTAGTAGTTTCTTTGAGCTCTGCATCCCTTGTCTGATACCAACCTAAGCACACTGCAACTATGCATAAAGCACACATTATCCCTACATTTTTCCAATTCCAAGTAAAGTTAGCTAAAAACATCCAGAAAGCATAGAACGGTAACGTTACAGCCTCTAACCGACTTACCTTCTCAAACTTGAACGCTTTAGAGCACATATACCCGACTGCAAGCAGTAAAATCAAATAAAATTTCATCATCAAACTTCTTTCTTTATCATTATTATCTATTCTACCAAGTCCGGGAACACAAAAAAAGTGGCAAAGCGCCACCATTTTTTATTATTCAGCTACATACTCAAAACGCTTGATCCCACTAAATTTCCCCGCATAAGTCATTTTTGCTTGTAGATCTGTTAACAATAAGACTAAAGTTGTTCCCGGATACGCCTTGACCCGCTCTAATTCGACTGGGTCAGCGGTTACTGTTTCTCCCTTTGTCAGCTTTTGTCCGTTCACTTTGAGCTTACCTTCCATTACATATAGCCCGGGTCTATACCCCATTAGATTTGGTAAAGTTGTTTTAGTTTGCTTATCAAAATGAGTATTATAGAGATAAGTTGCTTCTCTGATCGTCAAAGGACTAGCCGTATTTTCTGGACCTGCTAACAAATTCCAAGCACCATAACGCGTGATCTTGCGGTCAAAAAATTGCACGTTGGGACTCAGATCTTGTTCACGTGGACGAATAAAATCTGTAACATCTCTACATCCTCATCTGGCGTGGATTCTTGATGCCAAAAGCTTTTATGTCCATTATTGACCGCTTGTTCTTTACGAAAGATCTGCATCTTTTTCATCCCCTCATAGCTAATTTTAACAGTTTTAAAAGTTGTTTTTGGTCGTTTGAATTTAATCCAGCTAATGCCTCAGCATGGGCAGCCTCTAATTTAGGTGTTACCATCGAATATAGCTTACTTCCACGTTCAGCTACAAATAGTTGTTTTGTCTTTCCAACTTGTTTTCGCGTTATCAGCTCTAATTTCTCCATCTTTGTGATGATTTGAGTGATATTTCCCTTAGTCACGATCAAAGTTGTCGCCAATTCTTTTTGTGTACAACCAGCATGATTATATAAATGATTCAAAATATCATATTGTGCGTTGGTTATCCCGGCTTGCTGTAAGACTTCTGCACTGTTTGCCAAAAGTTGCCGTTGTAACTGACTAATACGCATAAAGATCAAACTTTCTCGATTCATCTTGCCACTTCCTTACAATTCAATTAGTAAGTTTATATATAAACTATGATCTTGTCAAGTAAAAAAGAGTGGCGCACCACTCTTAAGCTTTATCATGTTGTTGATGCCACGCCTTGATCTGTTCTAAGCGTTGTTTGAAACGGATCTCGTTTCCCTGCTCAGTTGGTAAATAATAAGTATGTCCCACTAAATTATCCGGCATCGTTTGCATTGTAGTCAGTTTGTCTTTAGCAAAATGAGCTAACTCATAACCTTTACCATAGCCTAATTCTTTCATCAGCTTGGTCGTCCCATTTCTGATCTGCAGGGGTACAGGTTCATTTAAAGTCTGTTTGACATCTTTAGCGACTCTTGTAGTTGCTTTATAGACGGCATTAGATTTAGGTGCCAAAGATAGATAGATCACCGCTTGGGTCAAATGCACATTGCATTCGGGCATTCCGATAAATTGATACGCTTGAAAAACATTGACCACTAGATTCAAAGCATTGTTATCAGCTAAGCCGATATCTTCACTGGCAAACCGCAACAAGCGTCGGGCAATATACAAAGGATCTTCACTACCAGCTAGCATCCGATTCAACCAATAGATCGCTGCATCAACATCGCTATTACGCATGGATTTATGCAGCGCTGAGATCAAGTCATAATGATCTTCACCGTTCTTATCATATTTGAGCGTCTTTTCCCCTAAAACTTGACTTAACAGATCATCGCTCAGTTCTAAAGTTCCATCTTGGCTGACATTTCCATTATCAACTAACATCTCCAAGGTATTCAAAGCATTTCGCGCATCCCCATCACTAAAGATCGCGATCTGTTCTAATAATGTCTTTGAGGCGGTGAGCTCTTTTTCAAATCCTTCTCGACAAGCACGATCCAATAATTCAACTAATTGTTCTTTCGTCAGTTGCTTTAAGACAAAGACTTTCAATCTGGATAAGAGCGCTGAATTGATCTCAAAAGATGGATTCTCTGTCGTTGCCCCGATCAAAACGATACTTCCATTTTCCACAAATGGGAGGAAAGCATCCTGTTGCGCCTTATTGAAACGATGGATCTCGTCTACGAAAACGATCGTCTTTTGGCCATAAGCAGTATTAGCTTCGGCTTCTTGCATGATCTTTTTGATCTCTTTGATCCCACTTGTGACCGCACTAAATGAGATAAAACCGGCTTTAGTCTGCTTAGCGATAACTTGAGCCAACGTCGTCTTCCCCACACCGGGAGGGCCCCATAAGATCATCGAAGTCACTCGATCTTGCGTGATCAATTCTCGTAAGATCTTACCTGGTCCCAATAAATGCGTCTGTCCGAAAACTTGATCTAACTTCTCTGGTCGTAAACGACTAGCTAGCGGTTCATTAGCTTGGTCCTCAAAGATCGATCCTTGTTGCATGCTCTCACCTCCGTTTATCTGTCGTTTCCATTCTATTACACCGAACATTAGTTTGTAAAAAATAAAATCAAAATACTTGTTCTAACAAAAAAGCAGCCAGTTACCTAGCTGCCTAATTGATTTTTTCATAGGTCTGAAGTCCAAAGTACCTTGACCTATTTACTTATGATCAATAATGATTTGATCGCTTCACGTTTATCCATAGCTTCATAAGCGGCTTGGACATCATCCAATGTGAAACGTTTGGTAAAGACCTTACCCGGTTCGATCTTGCCCTCTAAGACTGCCGCTAATAGTACGGCTCGATCATGAGTCGTGACCGAAGCGAGCCCACCGCGTAAACCGATATTTTTCCAAAATAGTTGATTAGAGCTTGGTTCAGTTTGCGGAACGCCTACACGACCGATCACTGCACCTGGACGAGCTACTTGCCCGGCTTGTTCGATCGCTGAAGTTGCCCCTACACATTCTAAAACAGCATCTGCACCCGCACCATCTGTCAATTCTAGTACTTTTTGAACTGCCATATCGCCACGCTCAGAAACAATATCAGTCGCTCCAAATTCACGGGCTAATTTAGCTCGATCTTCATGGTGGCTCAAACTGATGATCCGCTTAGCCCCACGTAATTTGGCACCGATAACGCCACAAAGTCCAACAGCTCCATCACCGATCACAACAACAGTATCACCGGCTTTGACTTCAGCCGTAAAAGCAGCATGATAGCCAGTTGCCATGACATCAGATAAAGTTAAAAGAGAATTCAACTGTTCATCAGTATAATCGGCTGGTTGGCCAGGGATCTTGACTAGGCCCCAATCAGCGTTATAATACCGCAAATATTGACCCTGATAGCCCCCATTACTGCCGGCTTCTTGATTTAAACAGTTACCATCAAAGCCTGCTTGACATGCCGCACAGTGCCCACAACCATGGGTAAAGGGGACGATCACGAAATCACCAACTTTGACATTTTTTACATCTGTTCCAACTTCAGCAACGAGCCCGATCGCCTCATGACCAACTAAACTGTTAGCTTAACGTTTAGAGATCCCGCGATACCACCAAAGATCTGAACCACAGACACAAGCACGCACGATCTTGATGATCGCATCAGTTGATTTTTGAAGTATTGGTTTTTCGACTTCCGTAACTTCCATTTTGCCTGGTTCTACAAAGATTGCCACTTTCATCCTATTTACCCCTCTCATTAATACACCGGACGATCACTGCCCTCAGTCTTAGGGTCAGCGATGCCTACACTATCATTGACTAAAAATTTTGGATCAGCAATGATCCTTAAGACCACATCTGCAATACTCTTACGCGAACCTGAAACACCGAGATAAGTTTCATCTTTATGAGTGATCTCATAAGCCACTTCACGGTCATTTAACCATGGGAGCCGTAAAGTCGTATAGTCTAGACCTGATCTTGCCAACAGCTTATCAGAATTTTTAGCTGATTCCAAGCCAGGTGCAACCATCTCTTTGTTCCAACGCCCAAATTCACCTAAAACTTCATCATAGATCCCTAAAATGTTGGTAAAGACGCCCCGCTTAACACCTGTTTCTTTCATCGCCTCGATCACATATTTAGTTTGATGGTTATCACTAGTATGATCGACCACGCCTACAAAGACTAGATCTTGACCCAAAATAGCTTGTTTGACATCAGCATAATTATTCAAACTGCCTTCGATCAACGTCACACGGTCATTATCTTCTAAAGCTGCCAAACGTTTTTTATCGCGTAAAAATAACGTCAACTCAACATCAGAAAATTCTGGTTCAGTTAAGACACGTTCCTCAACTAAACGCGAAATTTGTCCATTAGCTGCCATGATCAATACTTTTTTCATTTTTCTATTACCTCTTTTGCCCATGTTAAAATATCTTTTTTGTCATCCAAAAACTTCTCTCATTTTACTTTTGAGCATATTATGCTTCCACTTATTTACAAGAATAACTATAAACCTTGAAGTGAACTATAAGGCAAGTAGAAATTTAGATAAAAAAACTCGCTGCTCCATCTTGGAACAACGAGTTCTTAACTACTTATCTAATTTGATATTGTCAGATTCATCGAGTTCTTGGACACCATCAACAAAGTTTTTCTTGGCTTCGTCCATATCTTCATCTTCTTTGACTTCCGTGATCGCCCGTTCTGGGATCTCTTGGGTATTAGCAAAGATCTCAATGTGACGTTTCAAGTTCTTGAATTTCATCGGCGCATCCCCACCGTATTCACCATCGATGTTGATCATCATTTTTTCGTCGACTGGTTTAGCGACCAACTTAGATGTTTTAACATAGAGGATATTAGCGTCGTTGATGTGTTTACCACCGTTTAAGACCATTGTGATCAAACGCATCATTTCTAACAGATTGCTCGTCTTGACCACGATCAAGGTAAATTTTCCGTCGTCTAAACTGGCGTCGGGCACGATCTGCTCAAAGCCACCAACTGAATTAGTCAAAGCTAAGAAAAACATCGAGGCTTTCCCATCATAAACACCATCATCATATTCAAGGTGCATGTTGATCGGTTTGACCCGTGGCAACAATTCAGCTCCTTTAACTAGGTAAGCTAAATAGCCAAAGAGCGTCTTGAATTCAGATGGCACCGCATATGTCAATTCACTCAAGAGACCACCGGCTGCAATGTTGACAAAGTACTTATCATTGGCACGCCCGATATCCATTTTGACCGTTTTACCATTGGCGATAACTTTAGCTGCTTCGATCGGACTTTCCCGTGGTATCTTTAAAGCACGCGCATAGTCATTAGTTGTACCGGCGGGAATGATCCCCAACTTTGGCCGATGCTTTAGAGGGGCGATCCCATTAACGACTTCATTGATCGTGCCATCACCACCAGCAGCAATGATCAAGTTAAAGCCTGCTTGAGCTGCTCGTTTAGCTTCATTTTGAGCAGAATTAGGTTCAGGCGTCGTTGCAAAGGCACTCGTTTCATAACCAGCACGTTCTAAAATATTTAAGATCTCAACTAGATCATTTTTTAAAGCTTCACGTCCAGATGTCGGATTATAAATAATTCGGCAACGCTTTTGCATAATTATTCCCTCATGGCGCAGTTTGCGTCTATCTTTCCTTTAAACTTGCCATCAACAATTTATTAACAACTTTAGGGTTAGCTTTACCATGGGTCTGTTTCATGATGTTACCCACTAAGAAGCCAACCGCACGATCTTTACCATTCTTAAAGTCTTCGATCGATTGTTCGTTGTTGTCCAATACTTCATCGATGATCGGTTGCAATTTAGCTGGGTCAGATAATTGTACCATGCCTTTTTCTTCGACCCATGCTTTTGGTTCGGTATCATTTTTGATGATCTCTTTAAAGACCTTCTTAGCAATCTTAGATGAGATCGTTTCATCTTGGATCAACTTGATCATGGTTGCCAAATGTTCTGGTGTCAATGCCGTTTGACCTAACTCAACTTTTTGAGCATTCAAATAGGCACTAACTTCACCCATCAACCAGTTAGCCGCTAATTTAGCATCCGCTCCAGCAGCTACAGTTGCTTCATAGAAATCAGACATTTCTTTTGTTTGCGTCAAGACGCCCGCATCATATTCAGTAATGCCCCAGTCGTTGACATAGCGTTTCCGACGAACGTCAGGCATTTCTGGGATCGAATCTTTGACCTCAGCGACCCATTCATCAGAAATATGGATCGGTGGTAGATCAGGTTCTGGGAAGTAACGGTAATCGCTCTTACCTTCTTTGACACGCATCAAGATCGTTTCACCACTTGGTTCATCAAAACGCCGTGTTTCTTGTTGGATCTCACCACCAGCCATCAAGACACGTTCTTGACGCTTAGCTTCATATTCCAAACCTTTCTTCACGTGTTCAAAGGAGTTTAAGTTCTTCATTTCCGTCTTAGTCCCAAACTTAGTTGAACCGATCGGACGAACTGAGATGTTAACGTCAGCCCGCATTGAACCTTCTTCCATCTTCACATCGGATACGCCGGTAAATTGAATGATCTGACGTAAACGTGTCAAGTATGCGTAAGCTTCTTCTGGAGAAGCGATATCTGGTTTAGAGACGATCTCGATCAATGGTGTGCCTTGACGGTTCAAGTCAACATAAGAGTAGCCGTCCGGATTATGCGTGTTTTTACCCGCATCTTCTTCAACGTGCATTTCTTCGATCCCGATCTTCTTTTTAGTTCCATCTTCAAGTTCGATCTCAAGCCAACCATCGTGTCCGATCGGTGTTTGAGCTTGGGTGATCTGGTATGCTTTTGGATTATCTGGATAGAAGTAGTTCTTACGGTCAAAGTGGATATCCCGTGTGATCTCACAGTTAAGTGCTAAAGCAGCACGCATCCCGTATTCCAAAGCGCCCTTGTTCAATTGTGGCAAGACCCCAGGATAGCCCCAATCGATAACATTAGTATTCGTATTTGGTTCTGCCCCGTAAACTACTGGTGCGGGAGAATAAGCCTTGGAGTTTGTCTTCATTTCAATGTGGACTTCAAGCCCGATTGTTGTTTCAAAGTTCATTAGTTTTGACCCCCGATCGTTGGAACTTGTTTATGGAAGTCGGTTGCTTGTTCAAAAGCATAGCCCGCTTTATACATCGTATCTTCTCTAAATTGTGGTGCGATCAATTGCATCCCGATCGGCAAACCGTTAGAGAAACCAGCTGGAAGTGACATCCCTGGTAGACCAGCTAAGTTTACCGGGATCGTCAAGATATCATTCATGTACATCGTGATCGGATCATTGATCTCATCACCGATCCCATAAGCTGTTGTTGGTGCAGTTGGTCCTAAGATCAAGTCATAGTCGTTAAAGACTTTCGCAAAATCTTGGCAGATCAAGGTTCTAACTTGAGCAGCTTTCTTGAAGAAGGCATCATAAGTCCCAGCGGAAAGTGAGAATGTCCCTAACATGATCCGGCGTTTAACTTCATCGCCAAAGCCTTCCGAGCGTGAACGAACATAAACGTCTTCTAAGTTCTTAACATCTTGGGCTCTAAAGCCGTAGCGGATCCCATCAAAACGTTGTAAGTTAGATGAAGCTTCAGAAGAGGCAATGATGTAGTATACTTGTACCCCATACTTGCTGTGTGGCAAGGAAACTTCATCAACGGTCGCACCCAAGCTTTCAAATGTCTTGATCGCTTCTTTGATCGCTTCTTTAACATCTTCAGCAACACCTTCACCAAAGTATTCTTTTGGCATGGCGATCTTCATACCCTTGATATCACCATCTAAGCCTTGGGTAAAGTCAGGAACTTCACGGTTAGAGCTGGTAAAATCACGGCTATCATGACCGCTGATCGCATTTAGGACATAGGCATTGTCTTTGACTGTGCGTGTCAATGGTCCGATCTGATCTAAGCTAGAAGCAAAAGCGATCAAGCCGTAACGAGATACACGACCATAAGTAGGTTTGACCCCAACGATACCATTATATGCTGCTGGTTGACGGATCGAACCACCGGTATCTGAACCTAGGGCAGCTAAAACTTGGCCCGAAGCAACAGCGGCTGCTGAACCACCAGAAGAGCCACCAGGGACTTTAGTTTGATCCCAAGCATTCTTAGTTACCTTAAAGGCTGAACTTTCAGTCGAACCACCCATAGCAAATTCATCCATGTTGACTTTACCCACATTGATCATTTGAGCAGCAGCTAATTTTTCCATAACTGTTGCATCATAGATCGGGTCAAAGTTTTCTAACATCTTGCTGGCAGCCGTTGTCCGTAAGCCTTTTGTCACGATATTATCTTTGATCGCGATCGGGATCCCAGCTAAAACATTAGCTGGATCGATCCCATTTTGGTCAAGTTCTTTAGCTTGCTTCAAAGCAGCTTCTTCGTTTAAAGCTAGGAAAGCAGCGATCTGTTGATCACGGTCTTTGATCGTCTTGAAAGTATCTTTCGTTAACTCCTCCACGCTCAAATCTTTGTTGACCAATTTTTCATGTAAACTGGTCAGATCAGTTGTAAAATAATCCATGGGCTAGCCTTCCTCGCTTTCATCAATAATTGCTGGCACTTTGATAAAGCCATCTTTTCTTTCAGGTACATTTTCCATCAACAATTCACGGTCGGTCCCCTTAACTGCGATATCTTCTCGCATCACATTAAAGGCATCCGTCACAGTTGTCGTTACCGGTACATCTGTCGTATCGACTTCACTCAATTGTTGTACCATATTGATGATCTGGTCCATTTGACCGGTGAATTTTTGTAATTCTGCATCGCTAAATTCAAGCTTTGCCAAACTTGCAACGTGCTTTACTTCATTTGCGCTGATCGCCATCTTCATCCTTCTTTCTTGCATATCTGCTTAATATTTTAGCATAGATCTGCTGACTTTTTTATAGTCGATTTTATTCTAATCATCAAAGACGTGGGCATAGAAGTTACCACTATCTTTTTCGCGAGCTAGAAAGGCTTGAACTTCACCATCTGAGCCTTTGATCGTGATATCGATCGGAATATCACCCGGCAAGTAGGTCTTTGCCATCTGAGAAACAAACTGCGTAAAGCTTCTGATCTCAGTTTCACTGTAAAATTGGGTCGTGATCTTAACGTGCAGTTCTTGGAGTGACTTATTCTTATACTTGGCTTGAGCCGTTACCCCAGCTAAGTTAGGGAAAAAGCTTTGCGTCTTATTTTTGAAAGCATTGAAGGAACTTTCATCATTATCGTTGACCGCACCATTTTCTGCTATTGATGGCAAGACTGAGGTTTGGAGATTAGTTTCCTTCCAACTCCCCAAAGTATCACCATCACTCACACTATAAGCATAGAAAGTTCCCCCGACCAAACTATCATTAGGCGCTTGTTCATACATACAGATCAAGATCGGTACATCTGATGCACCATCGAGTTTTCTGACCCGCTTCAAGACTTCAGCTGCGGCTTTTTTACCCTCTTCTTCCATTTTTTCCTTGGAGATATTAGTGGTGTACATCGCACCATACTGTTCTTTTTGGTAATAATCCTTACGATTCATTCCGATACCGATCGTGATCCCAGCTAATTCCAGTTTGCCATCAGTCTCTTTCATGTAATCTTGTTCTTCGATCTGTTGGATATAGATCGGATTGCGCTTGTCTGCGTCTTTTTCGCCATTATCTTCAGGATTTAGACCAGTCGGGTTATCCTTTGACTTACGCCCGAGCCAATCTTGAACCGTGCCTTTGGTCAACAATTGGCCTTCGCGGAAAATGTAATCTTTGGTGGGAAATTCCTCTTTAGATAAGGTTGTCATGCCACTTTCAAAACTCTTTAAATTCAACATATTTTCTGAATTTTGAACGATCCCGACACCACGAGCCTTACTCGTTAAATAACGTCCATTTTCGATCACACCTTGATAATCGGAGGTATCTACTTGACCCGTAGTTTGGTAACCCTTTTTGGATTGTTGCGTTGATTGCGTGACTGAATTGCCAGAGCCACTGCTTCCTAAATTACCACAGGCTGAAAGTAACATGGTACCTGCACATAAGCTAACTAATGCTAAATACTTCTTTCTCATCAATTGCCTCCTGTTTGCCGTAAAAATTCATCTTCATCAATAATTTTTATTCCTAATTCTTGGGCCTTAGTCAATTTGCTACCAGCATCATGACCTGCAACTAAAAGGTCGGTCTTTTTCGAAACGCTCCCTGTTACTTTAGCACCATGCGCCTCTAAGATCTGTTTAGCTTCCGCTCGCTTGATCTTGTCGAGTTTTCCCGTTAAAACTACGGTCAGACCATTCAATGGATCATCGGCTGTTTGCTCGGCTAGCTCTTCAGCGCTCTGACCTAGGAAAGTCAAATTAACTCCAGCTGCAGTAAATTCTTCCAATAATAGGTCAACTTGTTCATTTTCAAAATATGTCACCACAGCATCCGCGATCGTTTCGCCGATCGAGTCAAGTTCTACGATCTCTGCTACCGTTGCTTTCTTTAAAGCTTGGATCGTCTTAAAGTGTTGGGCTAAGATAAATGCCGCTTTGGCCCCCACATGCCGGATCCCCAAGCCAAAAAGTAACCGTTCTAATGAGTTAGCTTTGCTCTGTTCGATCGCTTGTAACAAATTATTGGCTGATTTTTCTTTGAATTTATCTAACGTCAATAATTCATCAAAGGTCAAATTATATAGCCCCGCCGCATCTTTGATCAATTTCTTGTCGAAGAGTTGTTCAATGATCCGTGGCCCTAACCCATCTATGTTCATCGCATTTCGCGACGCAAAGTGCGTCAGACTTTCTTTTAATAAGGCTGGGCACTGCGGATTGATACACCGCAACGCAACTTCGTCATCCAAATGAACCAGTTTTGCGCCACATTCAGGACATTCTGTCGGTATCGTATAAGGTTGACTTGAAGCTGGACGTTTAGCCAACACAACTTCTGAGATCTCTGGAATAATGTCGCCTGCTTTGTGTAATTTGACAGTATCACCGAGGCGGATGTCTTTTTGTTGCAAATAATCAGGATTGTGTAAAGAAGCTCTTGAAACCACGGTCCCCGCTAAAGTCACTGGATCCATCACGGCCGTTGGTGTCACCACTCCAGTCCGTCCCACCGTCCATTCGATCTCACGGACGATCGTTTCTTGTTCGTCTGGTGGAAATTTATAAGCGATCGCCCAACGCGGAACTTTGACCGTATTTCCAACTTCGGCGTGGATCGCAAACGGATCAGCTTTGATCACGATCCCATCGATCTCATAAGCTAGTTGTGCCCGTTTAGCCTGATATTTATCAATATAGGCATCGATCTCAGCCATTTCACTCGCTACGATCGCTTCTTCATTGACTTTGAAGCCCCATGCTTTTAATTGAGCTAAAGCCTGACTTTGGGTCGCGACCCCAAATTTTTCGGGCTCCATCAAATAATACATAAAGACACTTAAATTACGCTTGGCTGTTTCTTTGGTATCTAATTGCCGCAATGAACCAGCTGCAGCATTTCTTGGGTTAGCAAAGACTGTTTGGCCCTGTTCTTCGCGCGCCTTATTCAATTTTAGAAATGACTCTTTTGGCATATAGCATTCGCCCCGGACTTCAACGTCGATCGGTTCACTTAAACGCAAAGGGATCGCCTTGATCGTTTTTAAGTTTTCCGTGATATCTTCACCGATGATCCCGTTGCCACGGGTCGAACCTTTGACAAAGACACCTTTTTCGTAGACCAATGAGATCGCTAAGCCGTCGATCTTTAATTCACAGCTATAAGCAAAAGTCTTGGCTACATTTTCCTCTAGTTTGGTTTTGAATTCGGCTAGTTCTGCTTTTGAAAAAACATCGCCTAGTGAAAGCATCGGAATCTCATGTTCGACCTTTTCAAAGCCACTTAAAACTTGACCGCCGACACGTCTAGTAGGTGAATCATCAGTTACGAGCTCAGGATACTTAGTTTCAAGTTCGACCAAACGTTGATAGGTAGCGTCATAGACATGATCTTCCACTGTTGGTCGATCTAACACATAGTATTCATGGCTCCATTTGTTCAATTGAGCACGTAGATCTTTGACCTCTTCTAAAGTCTTTGCTTCCATCTCTTTTACCTCTTTTTAAATCTTAGTGATCGGTGCAAAGGCCGCTAATAGTCGCTTGATCCCTTGGCCAGCAAAGGCGATATCAAGTTCGATATCTTCACCACTACCACTGACCTTGACCACAGTCCCAGTACCCCAGGCTTTATGGGAGACCTTATCACCGATATTCCATTGTTTCTTTTCAGCCCCAGTTCCTTGGCTTTTTTCGACAGTTCCAGCTGGTTTGCGGTAAACTGGCTTCTTAGCAAAAGGAACATCGACTTTGGTTTTTGGTTGATAATCAGCTAAAGTTTCGTTATCACTTTGCAACAATTCATCGGAGATCTCACTGATAAAGCGGGAAACTTGGTTGCTCTGGCGCCGTCCATAGAGCATCCGCGAGAAGGCATTTGATAAGTAGAGTTCTTCTTCAGCCCGGGTGATCCCAACATAGGCCAAGCGCCGTTCTTCTTCGAGCTCACTTTCATCCATCACAGCTCGGCCTAACGGGAAGATCCCTTCTTCTAAGCCCATCAAAAAGACTGTTGGAAATTCCAGACCCTTAGCGGCGTGCAATGTCATCAAGGTCACTTCATCTGGATCTTCATCAACGCTATCTTGATCAGAAACCAAAGCTAGGTCAGCTAAGAAATCAACGAACGGATCGCTATTTTCTTCTTCTGGTTCCCATTTTTCATCAAATTGCTTTGTTACAGACATGAATTCTTCTAAGTTTTCTAGGCGACTTTGATCTTCGAGCGTATTTTTAGCTTGTAAGCTTTGTTTATAGCCCGATTCATCTAAAATGATCTCCGTCAACTCAGTGATATTCTTAGTTTTCTCCAATTCATTGAAGCGCCGGATCAACTTAGCGAAACTTTCTAATTGGGTAGCTACCTTGCCACTTACGCCAGTCATAATGACGTTTTCTGCTGCTTCGATCAAGGAAAGACCGTTCATCTCAGCAAATGCTTGCAATTTAGCCAAACTAGTTGCCCCGATCCCCCGTTTAGGTTCATTAGCAACACGCGCAAAACTCAAGGAATCATTCGGATTGGCAGCTAAACGCAGATAAGCTAAAATATCCAAAATTTCCTTTCGATCGTAGAACCGGTGAGCCCCAACTAATTTATACGGGATATTAGCTTTGACAAATGTTTCTTCGATCACACGTGATTGGGCATTTGTGCGGTATAAGACAGCAAAATCGCCATAATGCTTACCTTCAGTGCGCATCTTTTGCTGGATCTGCTTAACGACATAAAAGGCTTCATCGTTGGCATTATCTGCACGATAATAATGGATCTTTTCGCCTTCTGCATTTTGTGTCCATAATGTTTTAGCTTTACGATTGATGTTATTTTCGATAACTTCATTAGCCGCTTGCAAGATCGTCTTAGTTGAACGATAATTTTGTTCCAACTTGATCACGGTCGCATCAGGATAATCTTCCTCAAAATTCATGATATTTTCCATATTAGCTCCACGCCAACCGTAAATACTTTGATCAGCATCCCCCACAACACATAGATTACGATATGTTTGAGCTAACATGCTGACCAATTGATATTGAGCTTCGTTAGTATCTTGGTATTCATCCACATGGATATAGTGAAATTTACGTTGATAAAATGCCAATGTTTCTGGTGATTCTTTAAATAACCGGATCGTTTGCATGATGAGATCATCAAAATCCAAAGCTTGATTATTTTGCAACTGCTCTTGGTATAATTCATAAGCATCACTTACCACCTGTGAAAATGGATCAGCTGCATCTTTTCTTAGTTCTGCTGGTGTCTTTAAATCATTTTTGGCGTTCGAGATCGCACTCAGAACGGCCCGGGGCTCGAATTTTTTAACGTCAACGTTTAAGTTATCCGCTAAAATGTGTTTCATCAAAGTCCGTTGCTCACTTGTGCTTGCGATCGTAAAATTGCGATCATAGCCGATCTTTTCAGCATCACGGCGTAAGATCCGGACACATAAAGCGTGGAAAGTCGAGACCCAAATATCTTCTACACCTTCAGCGATCAACTTATTGATCCGCTCACGCATTTCCCGCGCTGCTTTGTTGGTGAAGGTGATCGCTAAAATATTCCAAGGATTTACATTTTTTTCTTCGATCAAGTAGGCTACACGGTGTGTCAAGACCCGTGTTTTCCCACTACCGGCACCGGCCATGATGAGTAGTGGCCCTTCAGTGCAGGCTACAGCTTCTGCTTGCTTATCATTCATGCCATCTAATAAGTTTCTTGCTGTCAAAATTTTCAAATCCCCTCTAAAATTTTCAATCAATGCCTATTATAGCAAATATTACAGCCCTATTCTTTAAAATTACTTAAATCTTAGCAAACAAGATGTAAAAAGACGCCGATATAAATACCGTGCGTCTTAAAAAATACTATTCAACTATTTCATCATCAGCTGTGATCTCATCCCAGATCCCAGTTGCTTCGACTTGTTCCTTGGCATGTTTGCTCGAATCAGCGGTCACTAGAACATAGCCTTCAGCTTTAACGGGATGAAGCGATTTAGGATAACGGAAATAATTGTAATGCCAGTTATCCTTTAAGACCCATTGTGTCCGCAAAGCATCGGTATCCTTGGTCGCGATCATCACCATCTCAGTTGGTTTTACCAAGTTAGGTTTAGACAAAGGGATCTGTGCCAAGGCACGCAAATGTTGTTCAAACATCGAAACGTCGGTCGCCTTATCAAATACATAACCTGAAGCATATAATGCCGGAATGATCCGTTTGATATACAAAGCACCACTCTTAGTCAAGAAAAATTCTGCTTGTAAGACCCCAACATAATCCAGTTCTTTGACGATCTCAGCTGTCAAGCGCTTGACCTCAGCTGCAACTTCACCATCTAAAGCTACTGGTGCCAAGGTCGCATGTAAACGGTGTTCGCGATAATAATCTTCTGCGATCGGGAAATACGTCAAGTTACCGTCTTTATCTCGGGCTAAAGTCAGGGATAATTCCTTTTCATACGGGATCCATGACTCGAGAATATAGGTCCCTAGATCGATTATGTCCGCACACTTAGCAATGTCGGTTTGTTTTTTGATGATCTGTTTTCGGCGCTTGCCAAAACCTTTTTGGATCGGTTTTAAAATGCATGGATAACCGATCGAACTGACTGCTTGGTAAACATCATCTAAACTGACGATCGTAGCATACGGCGCAACGTTGATATTGAGTTGTTCAAAGAAAGCCCGTTCTAATAAGCGGTCCTGCGTGATCTCCAACGTATCACTACCTTGGGGGACCCGCGTGAAGCGTTGCAAGAATTTGACCGCCTCAACATCAATGTTTTCTGAGGTATAAGTTACTAAGTCACACCGCTGTGCAAAATCTTGGAGCTTTGTTTTTTCGTTCAACTTACCGACCATTTTTACATCAGCTTCGGCTAACACGGGATTACTTTCGTCTGAACAATAAACGATCACAGTAAAGCCCATTTTCTTAGCCGCCCGTGCTAACATGATGCCGTTGGGATTGCCCCCGATGATCCCTAAAGTATCGCCTGGAAAAAGGATCTCTTGTTCCATTCTCTCACAACCTCTCGTATCACTAATACTTACTTTCTATTTTACCACATTACTCAGCAAGACAGTATTTTAACAATGTAAATTTTTAAAAATATATTTTGTGCCACCTAACAAAAAAAGCAGGCTATCACCTGCTTCACACATTATTTGTCTACATCTTCTAAAACACGCACTTGTTGCTTGATATCTTTTTTAGCTAGTCCTGCTCTACCCTTGAAGGCCAAATTCAATAATACTGAACTTAAACTTGCCACCACGATCCCATTACCTAAGAATAGTTGAACTGCACGCGGTAGATTTTGGAAGATATTTGGATAGATCGACACGCCCAGACCTAAACCGATCGAAACCGCCACAACTAAGATATTTCGTTGGTCGGTAAAATCAACATTAGCTAAGATCCTGATCCCTTGCACACTGATCATCGCAAACATCACTAGCATCGCCCCACCTAAAACCGGTGTCGGGATCATCGTCGCTAACGCCCCCACCTTAGGCAACAGCCCTAACAGCATCAAAAGTCCTGCTGACCAATAGATCGGACGCTTGGTCTTGATCCCTGAAAGCTCAAGCAAGCCAACATTTTGTGAAAATGTCGTATATGGGAAAGTATTGAAGATCCCACCTAAAATGACCGCCATCCCTTCAGCCCGATAGCCGAGTTTGAGGTCTTTTTCGGTGATCTTTTTATTCAAAATATCCCCTAAAGCAAAATAAACACCCGTCGATTCGACCATGGAAACCAAAGCGATGATGATCATCGTAACCGAAGATGACCATTCAAAGTGAGGCATCCCAAAGTAAAAAGGCTGTGGTACGTGGAACCACGGTGCTTCATGTAATGGCGCCAAGGAAACTAGCCCCAGCGCTGCAGCTACTAAACTCCCGATCACTAATCCCAGTAAGACTGCGATCGAACTCAAAAAGCCCTTTGCAAAGACTTGGATCGCTAAAATCAAGATCACCGTCAAAAAGCCCAAAGTGATATTGGTAAGTGAACCAAAATCTTTAGCACTAGCATTACCACCACCGATATTTTGGATCGCGATCGGGATCAATGTCAGACCGATAACAGTGATCAACGTCCCTGTGACCACAGGTGGAAAGAGGCGTTTGACCTTCGAAAACTGGCCCGAGACTAGACAAACAAAGATCCCCGCCACAATGATCGCCCCATACATCGTCTGGATCGTAAATTGGCTTCCGATCATCTTTAACGGTTCGACAGCTTGGATCGCACACCCTAAAACAACGGGCAGGCCGATCCCAAAATAACGATTGCGCATAAGCTGAAGTAAAGTAGCTAACCCACACATAAAAATGTCGATCGAAACCAGGTAAGTCATCTGTTCGGTGTTAAAATTCAAGGCTGTCCCGATCAATAAGGGAACGGCCACCGCTCCAGAATACATCGCTAATAAATGCTGTAAACCTAGTAAAGCCGCCTGACTATTATTTGCTTTTTTCATCGTGTTATTCCCCCACAAAGTGCACTTTATCGTCTTCAAAAGAAGCGATCCGCGCAAGTGATTCCAATCTTACCCCGCGCTCTTTGATCAATTTAGCCCCATCTTGGAACGATTTTTCAACAACTACCCCTGCTCCAACGATATGGGCGCTAGCTTGGCGACAGATCTCAAGTAAGCCCAAGACTGCCTGCCCGTTAGCCAAGAAATCATCGATCACTAACACGCGGTCAGTTTCCGATAAAAATTTTTGGTCAACTGAGATCGTATTGGTCACCTTTTTAGTATATGAGTAGACCTCAGCCGCATAGACATCACTATCCAAGGTCGATGGCTTTTTCTTGCGCGCAAAGACCACTGGAATATCCATCACGAGTCCAGCCATGATAGCTGGTGCGATCCCTGAAGCTTCGACCGTCAAGATCTTTGTCACAGCCTCATCTTTGAATAAACGCTCAAATTCTTGGCCGATCTCATACATCAACTGTGGGTCGATCTGATGGTTCAAGAATTGATTGACCTTTAATACGTTTCCCGGTAAAACAACACCATCTTGTTTGATGCGTTCTTCTAATACTTTCAAGCTATAGCCCCCTAAAAATAATAAAGACCAGACTTTGGCAAAAACAAAAGTCTGGTCTCCTAACGTTTTTTTACTCATAGTCCAAGATTTACGGTCTTGGGTAGAAACTCGCCAACCAGATTATGGCATTATATAAGTAACCTGTAGCTAGAATAGCATAACTATTTTTCGTTTTCAAGCTCAAATATTCGGCTTTTACACCAAAATATCTGAAATGTATCATAAATCGTATCGATTTAAATTATACTGTTTGATCAAGGCGATCAACTTTTCGGCATAATTAGGATCAGTCGCGTAGCCTTGATTTTGTAAAGCCCACGCTGCTTGTTCATAATTTTTGGCTTGCAGTACTGGCCCATAATGATCGGTATTCCAGTCCGTTCCATCAACAAAAAGTTGTGTATGCGCCTTGACCGAATCTTCCCAACTGCCATAGACTGCAAAAGTATCCTTGATCGTAGTCCATTGGCCATCGACATATTCTTGCGTTGTCATCAAAGACCCGTTCGGATTTTTGATCCCAAATAAGTTATTGTACTTAGCAGAAAGTTCACTTTTGCCCCAATCAGACTCTAAGGCTGCTTGAGCTAAGGTGATACTTGCTAAAACACCATACTGGCGCTGTTCGGCTTGCGCGATCGGAGCAAGTTGCTTGATAAAATTTTGTTTAGCTTGTTCATCATTTGAAGTTGTCGCTTGCGGTGTCTCACTAGTAGCAAAATATTTATCTGCCATGCCCGTAAGAAATGTTACCGCTAGTAGCACTATAAAACCTAAAAAAAGTAACTGTGAGTAATTTTTCTTTTTTCGACGTGCCACAAAATACCGCCTTTCTTAAAAATCAAGAACCTACGCTTTTAATTTTCTCAGTAAAGAAAGCGAAACACTGGGGGCAATAATCGCTGCCAAAGCCGCTTCTGGTAACCCATTTGTTGCCACGACCCCCAATAGATATGGTAACAAGGCTGCTACATCCAAGGCATACATGGCTGGTGCTTGCCCTTGATAAAAGAGATAGATCTGGCCTAAAACTAACAATGTATTAGTCAATGACCCTAAAACGGCTGCGATACCTGCAGCTAAGATCTTTGAGGATAAGCGTTTAGATAACCACATAAATGTATAGCCTGCCACGACCCCGATCAAGATCCGAGGTAAAACAGAGACCAGTGGATTCGTAAAGACGATCGTTGCCAAGGGACTCGTCGGCCAAACAAAGGCGCGAATAAAGGTGATCGTGCCCCAGACTCCACCGACGATCGCACCATCTTTAGGTCCTAAAACGAGTGCAGCCACGATCACAGTGATATGGATGATCGTTAAATTAAGGGGGCCAAGTGGAATATAACCCAGAAATGGGATAAAATTTTGGATGATAATGATCGCTGTAAATAGCGCTAAAAAGGCGATCCGTTGCGTTTTTTTTCGTTGTTTCAAATTAAACTTCCTTTTTTATGATCTTTTTATAGATTATATTATCCTGCGTTAAATATTACAAAAGAAAAGTTCGCTGATCACTTGTAAGTTTATTTTAGTCAAATTTGGCTATGATGCAAGGAATTTTCCAAAAATTTAAAAAAGTCAGTTCTAATGCTTACAGCACTAAAACTGACTTTATATTACACTAAATAAATTGTAAGATCGCCATCAAGATCGGTACTACGACTACAAATAAAACAGTACTCATCACGACCACATCAGTCGCATATTTAACATCCCCATGAGCTTCCTTTGCCAAAATAGGTAAGACGGCTAACATTGGAGTTGCTGATTGAACAACTAATGTTTGACGCATCAATGTCGGTAAGTCGACCCCAAAACTTGCACCTGCTTTGATCAACAAGATCAACACGACTGGTGATAACACAAAACGACCTAATAATGCCAAAATCGAATCGCGTTCGAACCGGAAATTGTTCAAACCTGCATCACATAACACGATCCCGATATAGATCAAGGACAATGGTGTCACCAAAGCACCGACATAAGACAAGGTTTGTCCCATAAAACTTGGTACTGGGATCCCTAATAGCAACCACACGATCGCTACGATAAAACCAACGAGTGGCATTGGTAGAACTTTTTTCCAATTGATCTTATGAGCTTTCTTTTGACTCTTATCGACCGTTGGATCATCATTTGAGATCAAGTAGACCCCAAAAGCCCAAGTTGAAACGGTATTGATGATGTAATAGATCAAGAAATAACTCATCGCCTTTTCACCAAAAAGCGCATTGTTCAAAGGCATCCCGATAAAGATCGTATTTGCGTTAACGACCGCATTCATGAAGATCCCCCGACGACCCGGCTTGATCTTTAAGACTTTAACTGCTGACCAAGCGATCACATAACCAATGATCACACCTAAGGCTGGGAAAATAATACCTTTTCCTAAACCTAAGAGGCTTTCCCGAGTCAAGTGATCCATCACACCCATAAAGATCGAAGCTGGTAAAGCGATCTTAGTGATCAAAGATGCGATATTGCCACCAAATGAATCGGCAAACCAACCTGTTTTACGTAAAATATAACCAAGTGCCATGATCAATACGATCACAAGCACACTTGAGACGGAAGTTAAAAAAACTGCCATAATAATTCTCCTTTTTCTTCTGCCAAAGATAAAAGACCAACAAGTGGCCTTTTATCAATTTATTAATATTTAGGTTCCCACTTCATATCAGCCACTGCCTTCTTAGCGTCTGTCACGCCAGCAAGGCCTTGATCGATCGCTGATTGTGCTACGACTTGAGCAACTGTTTGTGAGAATTCTTGTAACTTAGAAACTGGTGGTAACACTGCAGCACCTGGTTGATCTGGATCAACGATACCACCTAAAGCGTGGGCTGCATCGGCCAACATCTTTTCGTTTAAGATCTTAGCTTTAGCCGCGATCGCACCAAAACCAACACCTGGGTAGACCAAAGCATTGTTTGCTTGACCGATATTGTAAGTTACACCGTTATATTCGATATCACCAGCTGGGATACCTGTTGCAACTAAAGCACGACCATCTGTCCATTTCAAAAGATCTTCTGCTTTAGCTTCAGCCAAACGTGTTGGGTTAGACAATGGGAAGATCACTGGACGTTTCGTGTGAGCTGCCATTTCCTTAACGATACTTTCCGTGAATGTACCTGGTTGTGTCGAGGTCCCGATCATAACAGTTGGATGAACTGCTTTAACGACAGCTTCTAAGTTCGTTAACTCATCAGCATTCTCAAATTCTGAACGTTTGCGCACAAAAGCTTTTTGACCTGGAGTTAGATCTTCTGTATCTTCGAATAAAAGCCCTTGTTTATCGACTAAGTAGAAGTGCTTTTTAGCTTCTGTTTCGCTCAAGCCTTCGCGAACCAATTCATCAAATAACATATTGGCGATCCCGACACCAGCTGTCCCAGCACCGAAAGTCAAGAAGATCTGATCGGTGATCTTTTCTTTAGAAATATTCATCGCACCCAAGACACCAGCAAGCGAAATGATACCTGTTCCTTGGATATCGTCATTGAAGGTCAAGATCTTATCTTGATATTTTTCCAAGATGACCGCTGCATTCGAGCGTCCAAAGTCTTCAAAGTGCAGTAAGCTTTCAGGGAAGAGTTTTTCTGCTGTAGCAACAAACTTGTCGACCATTGCATGGTATTTTTCACCATAAACACGTGCATGGCGGTTACCAAGGTAAAGAGGATCATTCAATAGTTTTTCATTATTTGTTCCGTTATCAAGTGAAACTGGTAAAACTTGAGCTGGATCGATACCAGCAGCTGCTGTGTAGACCATCAATTTGCCGACTGCGATATCAACACCATTAACGCCCCAATCACCCATACCAAGGATACCCTCAGCATCAGTTACAACGATCAAACGAATGTCACGCCCGTCAGCCGCATTTCGCAAGGACTCTTCGATGCTGTCTTGGTCATCAACAGAAATAAAAGCTGCTTCTTGGGGACGCGTGAAGATCTCACTGTATTGTTCGATCGATTCAGCGATCACTGGATCATACACGATCGGCATAAATTCTACGATATGTTGTCCCATCAAATAGTAGAATAGTGTTCGATTCGTATTAAAGATCGTCATCAAGAATTGGCGTTGTTCTAATTGGCTTGATTTGCGCTTGAATTGACCGTAAGCTTGGTCTGCTTGTTCTTGTAAAGTTTGGACCTTAGCTGGTAAAGCACCTGTCAAACCAAGTTCTTTACGTTCTTCAACTGTAAAAGCTGTTCCTTTATTTAAAAAAGGATTATTTAAAATGTTCATTGTATCTGCCATGTTTATCGGCTCCTTTTTTACTAGATCTCAATTGATGTCACTCATTTTAAAACGGTGCGATTTTTATAGTCAACTTTGTGGTACACTATTAGTAAAATTAATATGAGCTTTTAAAAAGCTGTCAAATCAAGGATCTGAAGATGAATATTAGAGATTTTGAATATTTCCACCAATTAGTCAAAGAAAAAAATTTTTCCAAAGTTGCCCAGATATTCTCTGTTAGCCAACCAACGGTCACATTAGCGATCAAGCGGCTCGAAGAAGAATTTGAAACGACCTTTTTTATCCGGGATCGCTCACACAAAGAATTACTGGTCACCCCTAGTGGCTACCAATTTGATGCCCATTTAAAAGTGATCTTAAACGAGTTAGCTATCGCTAAAAAAGAAGCTTTGCGTGCTAAACAAGAAAAATTACTCTTTGGGCTACCACCGATCATCGGCAATTATTTTTTCCCCAATATCGTTTCTAAATTGATCGCGACTGGTTTGATCGAACAACTCGAGACTAGGGAAGCTGGTTCACAAGCTCTACTTAAGCTCTTATTAGATGGCTCGCTTGATTTTTGTCTCTTAGGCTCACTTGAACCTTTGACCCAACCCGCTCTAAAAGCTGAAACTTTTGCTCAAGCGTCATTTAAGATCATCGTCAGCAAGCAACATCCCCTAGCCTCAAAAAAGGCCGTCTATTTTTCCGAATTAAAAGACGAGCGCTTTATCGTGCATAATGAAGGTTTCATTCACGATAAGGTCCTCAAACTCTTAGCTCAAAAAGAACACTTCCGACCTGATATCATCTACCGTACTAATTACGTCCACGTATTAAAATCCATGGTCGCAAGCAACACGGGGATCGCCTGTTTGACAGACATTGCGATCAGCCCCAACGATGACTTTTCCGTTCTAGAACTCCTAGACGAACAACAGCCCAAATTCTTACTCTCGATCGTCACACGTGCGACTCAAGTAATAACACCAGCTAAAAAACAGTTGCTAGATATCTTGCACGACACGGTCTATAACTCCCCTATCGGAAAGGAAAATGAATAATGACTTTAGCAAGATTTACCGCTCCGCAACAACAATATTTCAAACTAGCTATGACCGAACTCAAAGCACAAAAGAAACGTTACCACTGGATGTGGTTCATGTTTCCCCAATTACGTGGCTTAGGCAAAAGTCAGACCGCTCACTTATACGGGATAGCTGATCTCAATGAAGCCCAAGCCTTCTTGGCCGATCCATATTTAGGCAACAATTTACGTCAATTGTGTGAAGTTCTGTTACAAGTTCCGACCAATAACGCTAAAACGATCTTTGGTTTTCCCGATGATCTAAAGCTCAAGTCGTCAATGACACTCTTTTTTAAAGCCAGTAACGACCCCATTTTTCAAGCTGTACTGGATAAATTTTTTCACGGTGAACATGATCAAAAGACCCTTTTATTACTAAAAAATATGTAACAAACAAAACTAACATAACAACAAGGCCCTCACCACGATGCCACGTGGTGAGGGCCTTATATACTATTCTTTTCGCAAAGCTTCAACTGGGTCTAATTTTGAAGCGCGATCGGCTGGCAAAAGTCCCGCTAACATGCTGATGACTACACTGATCACGATCCCTGTCAAAATATAGTTAGTCGTCATCATCACTACTGGCACCTCAAACTGCGCTACCGTAAAATGGTTGACTAAAACTTGTAAGATCCAAGTCAACACGACTCCCAGTATTCCTGAGCTGAGACCGATCAAGAAAGCTTCTGAAACAAAGATCCGGCGAATGTCTTTTCTTCTAGCACCTAAGGCTTTCAAGACTCCGATCTCTTTAGTGCGTTCAACCACCGAGATATTCAAGACTACTAAGATCATGATCGCTGAGACCACTAACGAAACGGCGGCGATCGCGGCTAAGACATAGCTGATGACATCCATCATCTTAGTAAACATCTCAGTCATCGTTTCTTGCATCGAGCCACTGAAACCAAGCTTTTTGACCTCATCTTTGATCTTTTCGGTATTGTCTTTATCCTTAGTATAGAGATAGACAACATTAGGCTTCAACGTCTGTCCATTTTGAGCAAAAATATCTTTTAGATCGCTATAACGGACGATCGCAGTGCTGAAGTTAGACCCCTGCTGTTCATAGGTCCCGCTGACCTTTAATTTTTGCTCGACTTGCTTACCATCGATCGTTAGCTTGAACGTTACTTCTTTACCAACAATATTCTTGGCCAAGAGATCTGCCGTTCCCTTATCAAGTAATACCTCATCTTTTCCAGGGGCTTTACCTGAAACGATACTTGACTTGGTGATATTGCTCGACATCGTTTGTAACGTCATGATCGTAGCATTTTTATCACCATAACTAACACTGTTTGTGCCTAACGAAAGCGTCGAATAGCCCTTTTCCAGACGATCGACATGTTTGATAGTTTTAAGTTTTGTGATATCTTTTGTCGTAAAATCATTATCTGTTCCCGAGCCCGTCAAAGCTGCCATATTGTTTTGTTGCATCCGACTGATCTCTGCATGATCGTCCATATCCGGTTGCTTATCAGGATCAGGCATCATGCTTTGGCGATGGACTTCTGTCACATTAGGATTGGTGTAACTATTCATCGTATCTTTAATATAATTAGTTACGCCCCGCCCGATCGATAACATCAAAACAACTGCCATGATCCCGATACTAGTCCCAAAGGCAACTAAAGTATTACGGCCCAATTTGGCTTTCATATTGAGAAAGGCTAATCTGATCGCATTGAACAAGCTCATATTTTTGACTTCGATAGCGTCATGTTCTGTTCTCGTCGCTAAGGGCTCTAACTTACCCGTCACTTCATCTGAAACCAGTTCTCCATTATCGATCCGCAAGACCCGTGTACAATGGGCAGCTACACGATCTGAGTGAGTCACCATCAAAACTAACTTACCACTTTGCGCGATCTCTTTGATCAAAGCCAAAACATTGTCTGTCGTTTCAGCATCTAAAGCCCCCGTAGGTTCATCAGCAATGATAACATCGGGATCATTGATCAAAGCCCGGGCGATCGCAACGCGTTGCTTTTGGCCGCCAGAGATCTGATCTGGCTTTTTATAGAGATGATCTTTTAAACCAACCTTTTCTAACAGTTCCTTAGCGCGTTTGACCCGCGTCTCCTTATCGACATTAGATAACGTCATCGCTAAGGCAACATTATCGATCAAATTCAAATGGGGGATCAAATTAAAGTTTTGAAAGATAAACCCGATGCTTTTCTTATGGTAATCAGCTAGTTCTTGTGCAGTGTAATCGCGCAAATTTTTACCGCGATAACTGATTTCACCCTCAAAGTCAGAATCCAAGCCACCGATCAAATTCATCAACGTGGATTTTCCACTCCCCGATTCACCGACGATCGAGACTAACTCACCGGCTGAAAAGGTCGCATTGATATTTTTCAACGCCTCAAAGGTGCCACCTCCAGCCATTTTATAAATTTTAACGACATTTTTTAATTTTAAGATATCCATCCTGCCCATCCTCTCTGTATCTTCCCCCTCACCATAATTTTAATATTTAATAATTGAACCGTCTACAAAAAAAGACTAGTGACAATTGCCCCTAGTCTAAGCCGTTTTAACTATGCATGTGCTCTTCTACTAAAGATAGCCGACACAATAAGTACCAAGATCACCGCACCGATGATCGAAGGAATGATCGCCATCCCCGCAACCTGTGGTCCCCAAGCACCTAGTAAAGCTTCACCTAATGATGAACCGATCAGACCAGCTAAAATATTACTGATCCAGCCCATCGAACCACCATTTTTCGTCAAGGCACCTGCAATTGCACCAATGATCGCACCAACGATCAATACCCAAAGCCAATGTAACATTTAAATCACTTCCTTATTTATTTTTATCGTCTTTTTCAAATTTTTCTTTTAGTTTTTCAGCACCCTGTTCGATATCTTCTTTCAGATCAGCTGCTTTTTCACGCGCTTTACCCAACAATCCTTGTGCTTTACCTTGCGTTTCGCGCACCTTGTCATCGGTCAATTTTCCTTCAGTCTCTTTGACCTTACCTACTGCCTCGTCTTTTAAGCCTTTTAATTTTTCTTCACTCATTTTTGGTCCTCCTACTTATTATCTTGTTGCAATTCTTCTTTAGTTTTTACGTCGTTGATATGCATTTCAAATTTCACTAAATTTAGCCCTGTCATCTCGCGTAAAGCTTTTTGGACTCTGCTTGAGACCTCTTCAAAGATCGTCTCGGCACTTTTACCATATTCGATCGTGGCATCCATTTTGATCGCCACTTGCTTTTCACCGACTTCAGCTTCGATCCCCTTGGTCTTATCGGTCCCTTGGGTCAGTTTATCGGTAAATTCACTGAACATGTTGCCATCAAGTGAAATGATCCCGGGAACTTGATTTGCTGTGATCCCGGCAATTTTTTCGATCACCTGATCATCAAAGGTCAATTTCTGTTCTAACTTTTCTTTCTCCATATCGCTTACCTCGCAATTTCTTTGTATCCCTAGACAATAGTAACTTTTTGATCATAATGATATGGTTTAAGTTTTAAATTTAAACGTCTTAGTTCGATATTCAACATCTCCTTTAAATCACGCCTCACAGTTTGGGTGATTTGTGACTCTAACACTGTAGGATCGGTCGTTTGCGATAACGTCGCCACAACAACTACATCAGCTTGCTTTCGATTAGATAACAACTTAACTTTGACCTCAATGTTAAACAGATCATACTTACCAAGCGTCAAACGAACATTATTCTCAACTGCCTTTTGATCGATCTGAACCTTACTGGCATGATCGCGGTGGATCGTCATACTGCCCTGTGTCGTCGGACGACTGATCGTCCAACTAAGCCACAAAACTGCAAGTACAACTAGATATATCCCAAGGCCTAAAATGACCTTTTGACCAAAGTCAGTCAGTAGATAGGCAAAAATATTTTGGAAGATACTTGCCTGTGGGAAAAACCACCAAGCGATCACGATGCCTCCTAAAGCAGCTTGGAGAAACATTCCGAAACAAACACTCCATTTGATCCATGCTTTCATGACATCACGCCTTTCTTGTCCCTGTCTTAACACTAACAGGTATCTCACATTTTTGCATGCTATTTCATAAGCAAATCAAACTTCTTAACATAAAATAAATAATATTTAATTTTTTATTATTTTTTCAAAAAAAGAGGCTTTTGTGATATTTGCACCACAAAAGCCTTAAATCATTATTACTATTCAATTCGTTTAAAGAAGAAACTCTTTAACCAATTACGATTTTTCTTTAGTTGTACATAAGCTATCACTGCGAAAAGCAAGGCACCGATAAAATCAGCGAACAGATCGCCCATCGTATCCATCAACGCAGCGCGTCCAACTAACGGACGTCCCGCCTGCATGTAACGTTGGAGGTTCATGCCAAAACTATCACACGTAAACTCATAAAATTCCCATAACACACCACAAAAGACCGCAAAGGCTACGCTATACATCCCAATAAAAAAGGGTGAGATCTTTTCGATAGCATCATCTGGAACTAAAGCGCCAAAGGCTGAAAAGGCAAAACCACCTAACAATGCACCACTTAACAAATGCAGCCCTTTATCCCAATATAGAACACTGTAGAAATGATAGACTGTCCCTAAATAGACTGACCCATAAATAAAGAGGGCAAAGAACAAATACAATGTTGGTGGTAAATAGATCCGCAAGCGCTTAGCGACCCACTTGGGGATCAGTACAATGATCAAACCTAATACGATCTCAAGTGCTAAAAACCAAGCTGCTCCTTGCTCTGCCGTGGGACCTAATAGAGCATCCTTGACTGTAAAGCCCAAGGATAACACCATCGAAATAACGACGAACAGTAAAAATATATTCAAACAACGTTCACTAAAACTGCTTTTTTGCATGTTTTTCTTCCCTTCAAAAAATACTGCTATGTATTAATTAAAGGACAAGCACACAATTTTCGCAAGCGATTATCATCAAATCGTTGGGAAAAGTCCATAATTTTCCGTTTCAAGCACCTTAGTTTTGATCTTGCGCTCCGATAATCCCTCTTGTAGCAGTGGTAACTTTAAGCGTGATTGTTGGTCCAGTAAAAAAACGACCATTTCTGCTTCGTTGACCCCAAATTCATCAGCTGCAAACGCAACCAGCTTCAAATGTAGATCTTCTGTCAACTTTTTTAGTGCTTGATTCAACACTTGTTGTTTTGAGTTATTACTCTTGATAAGTAACATGTCGATTCCCCCTAATTTTTAGTAAGGCAAAAAGGGGTTCCCACATCAGGCCCCCCCTTATGCCGATAAGTATGAACAAGCTCGATCAAAAAAGATCGGCTTTCCGCCACTATAACTTATAATGCCAGAAAAATGTCTTATCAGGTCTTGACTGATTTCAGGACGACAAGCTTTTAACGCCCTAAGGCTGATACAGTGGGGCTTCACCGCTTAGCCTAAAACTTGAAAATGACAGGATATAAAAATTATGCTATGATTGTGTCAGAATAATTGATCAAAGCTGACCAGCTAATTGTTGGCGCAATTGCTGGCATTAAGTTTCAATATCGTCAATGGACATGGATCAGTATACGGGAAAGTAATACTGATCCTTTCAACAAAGCAAACAAAATAGAGACAATTTTTAGATATACCTAAATCCTTTACACTATGAATATATCACTCCAAAATAGGTATGTCAATAAATCATCTTCATTTTGCACCCACTTTTTTCATTGGCGCTTTATTTGGTCGAATTGATAAAGGAGGTGTGATATGAAGTCAACGATCCCCGAAGTGATCATCACACTTCGAGAAAGTCACGACCTATCGCAAGCACAACTTGCTAAGCTGATGGGCTTAAATAAAAACGTTATGGGGCGGATCGAACATGGTGATCGCCCATTACGCGCAGAGGAGATCTTAAAACTAGCCGAGATCTTCGATGTCTCAACTGATTTTATCTTAGGTAAAAAGTCTGCGGATATTCCTAAGGGAGAAAAGCTTTATCACAAATATAATGAACAAACTGCAAAAGATCTCGCACGCAAGATCAAAGACTTGATCGATCTTACTGAAAATGAACCCGATCTAAACTTTGACGGCCTACCTCTAACATCTGACAATCGCAAGTTACTTGCCAACGCGCTTGAGATCGGCTTAGAACTCAGCCAACGCAAGCAAGCAGAGCATTATGATAATAACTAGAAAAGTTCTCTAATTTAGAGGACTTTTTATTTTACTTTTCTGAGGCAAGTGCTAAACTAAAACCAAACATACGTTCAGGAGATTTAAAAATGGAGCGCTTATTTGAAAAAGTCATTACTCTCAAACGATACGATTGGACTCTTGATCCTTATATTCTCTGTGCTACCTTAGATATTGAGATCTTATACTTTGATCTTGGCGATATTCTAGGCTTTAAAACCACTTACTGTGATGTCTCATTGATCTATCTCAACCAACACCTTGCCACTACTACGCAACGTTTTGTCGTCGCACATGAACTAGGGCATATTTTGCTCCATAAAGGGATCAAACCACTATTGCTCCAATATATGAACCATAGTCGTTTTATCTCACACTTTGAAGCAGAGGCCGATCGATTTGCGATCATCTTGCTTTTATGTCACTACTACGCGACGACCGATCTAGAAGTTGGTCCAGATAAATTGATGTATGAGCTGGGGATCCCCGAGCATTGTAAGGCATTATTCTTAGATACGTTTTCTCAAATGCAATTGCATCATCAACACTTAGCGCAGTTACTGCTTTAAAATAAAAAAGCCACGGTCAAGACCGTAGCTTTCATGAAATATATTAGTTTGTAAAACCGTATTTCTTGTTGAAGCGATCCACACGACCATCGGCTTGTGTGAATTTTTGCTTACCTGTGTAGAATGGGTGTGAGTCGCTGGAGATTTCCACACGAATCAATGGGTATGTGTTACCGTCTTCCCATTCAATTGTTTCTTCAGTTGTCTTTGTTGAACCAGACAAGAACTTGTAACCTGTAGCTGAGTCCATGAAAACAACTTTGTGATAATCTGGATGGATTCCTTGTTTCATTCTAATTTCGCTCCTTTGCCCTGATCCATTTGCTGGGTCAGAGTTATTTTCGTGTTATACAACAAACAACATGATACCATGAATTTTACTTCGTTGCAATTATCTTTTGCGATTTTGTGTCGAACTATTTGAAAGTTCTAGTTGATCGATCTGCATACAAAAATCTTGATTATTTTTGGTTTGGCGCAAGATCTTTAAGATCTGTTCGGTGTCCTTTAGCGTGTCATCCCCCATCGCACGGCGCAGTTTCCAAACTGCTTCCAATTCATCGTCTGAAAGGAGTAATTCTTCTTTACGCGTTCCTGATTTTTTCAAGTCGACCGCTGGGAAGATGCGACGTTCGGCTAAGGTTCGGCTCAATTGCAGTTCTTGGTTACCGGTCCCCTTGAACTCTTCAAAAATAATATCATCCATTCGACTACCAGTATCAACTAAAGCGGTCGCCAAGATCGTCAAGCTCCCACCTTCTTTGACATTCCGCGCAGCCCCAAAGAACTTCTTAGGGCGATACAGTGCCGTTGGATCAAGACCACCAGATAAGGTCTTTCCGCTTGCTGGGACGACTAGATTATATGCTCGAGCTAAACGTGTCAACGAATCCAATAAGATGATGACATCTTGTTTGTCTTCAACTAACCGCATCGCTCTTTCTAAGACCAGCTCAGAAATATGCACATGGTTTTCTGGACGTTGATCAAACGTTGAGTAGACGACCTCACCATTTGGATTGATCTTCGCTAAATATTCTTCCAGATCGGTCACTTCTTCAGGTCGTTCATCGATCAGAAGGACTAATAGCTTTGCTTCGGGATGATTTTTCGAGATCCCTGCCGCAATATCCTTTAAAAAGGTAGTCTTACCCGCTTTAGGTGGTGCCACGATCAGCCCCCGTTGGCCAAAACCGATCGGGGCAAATAGGTCGATCATTCGTGTCGATAATTTTTTAGGATCATGTTCTAAGATCAAACGTTGATCAGGATATTTTGCCGTTAACGCTGGAAAATGCGGTCTACCTTTGGCTTCTTCTGGACTTTTTCCGTTAACAGAATCGATATAAAGCATTCCATAGCGGTCGTTAGCGACATTTTGTCTTGGAGGTCGGACTTTACCTACGACCTCATCGCCGTTACGCAAGCCAAAGCGCTTGATCTGAGAAGCCGAGACATAAATATCTTCTTTGGATTGACTATAATTCAATGGACGTAAAAAGCCGTAGCCACCTTCATCATAAAAGATCTCTAAGACGCCCTTCATGACAAAACTTGATTCTTCTGCTTGAGCACGGATAACAGCCAAGGAAAGTTCTTTTTTGTTCATCTGGCTGTAGTATTTGATCTTATACTTACGTGCGTACTCATATAATTCTTTTAACGTCTTTTTTTGTAAGTCTTCTAAAGTTTGCATTTCTGACATGCGATCGCCTCTATCGTAATTATTTTAAAAATCTAGTGTTTCACTCTCAGTGATAACTTTCAGATCAACATTTAACCCGCGGAATTTTTCAACGATCCGATCATACCCACGTAAAATGTTGTCCGCCTTGGTGATCGTTGTTGTACCATCTGCCATTAAAGCCAAACCTAACAATGATACGCCGGCTCTGATCTCGCCAGCTTCTACCGTTGTACCGATCAACTTCTTAGCGTGACCGATCGTGATCACACCATCTTGACTGGAGATCTTAGCACCCATTTTTTGCATTTCAGGAATATGCTTAGTTCTTTGTGGATAAAGGGTATCAATAATCGTTGAACTGCCCTTAGCTTTCATTAAAAGTGGAGTCAAGGGTTGCTGTAGATCAGTGGCTAAGCCTGGGAAAGGTGCGGTTTTGACGCTAACTGGGGCTAGAAGGTCGCCCCCAGGAACATAGATCTTATCTTCATCGATCTCAAGGGTCACGCCCATTTCTTGCATCTTAGCGATAAAAGGATCCAAATGTTCCGTGATCACATTTTTCACCAAGACCCCTTCACCGTTTGCAGCTGCAAATGACAAATATGTTCCCGCTTCGATCCGATCGGGAATGATCGTGTGAATGTTTTGCGCTTTTAAGCTGTCAACACCCTGTACGCGGATCACATCCGTTCCAGCCCCACGGATCTTAGCCCCCATGTTATTTAAAAATGTTGCTAGATCAACGATCTCTGGCTCACGTGCAACATTTTCCATGATCGTTGTCCCTTTAGCTTTGACCGCAGCTAATAAAACATTGATCGTCGCACCGACCGAAACTAGATCAAAGAAGATCCGGGCACCTTGTAAGCCTTCTGGACCAGTCGTGATATAAACCGTATCATCTTTTTCAACGACTTTAGCGCCCAAAGCTTTAAAGCCCTTGATATGTTGGTCGATCGGACGTGGCCCGATATTATCACCACCGGGGAAACCTACGACAGCTTTACCGAATTTACCAAGCAAAGCACCCATAAAATAATAAGAAGCTCGCAAACTGCGAATAGCTCCACCGGGAAGTGGAGTGGATTCGATCGTTGTTGGATCAACGGTAAGTTTTCCTCGGTTATAAAATGATTTTACGTTCATTGATTTTAAAATCAACATTAAGTTGTGCACATCTAAAATATCAGGAACAGAATCAAATTCAACAGGTGTATCAGCTAAAATGGAAGCTGGAATAAGAGCTACAGTACTATTTTTGGCCCCGCCGATCGTCACTTCTCCTGACAATTTTTGCGAACCCTTGACAATCATTTTTTTCATTTTGTTAAATTCCTCACTAAATCAATTAAATAAATATATATCTTTTCGAATCATCATCAAATAGTCTGCGCAGATCATTAAACAGTAAACAATGCGCCATATTGAATTTTACAGGATAAAAGCTAAGGTTTCAATGTAAATTAGTGCTTTATCAGTGAAATATCTTAGCTAATTTTTAAATTACACTAAAACAGCATTGCAATTCGAAATATATTTCAAATCACAATGCTAAAAATCAGCTCACCTGAGCAGCGTATATTCAATTTCCCCGTTATTACATACCGCTAACAGCACATTATTCGGATCATTTGCTTTAAGGTAGATCTTAGCGTTACTTTCTTGGCTGATAATTTTTGAAATTGGAACGAGTTGGTTTTGGATATAGCCATCTTTATCATTATTTCGTAAATTTCCCAATAGCGAACCATCCCTCGGTATCACTTGATAGCCCGCTTTAAATGGACTTATATCGACTTTTATCCCTCTTTGAGCGTATAGTTTTATTATCCTTTTTTCTTTTGAAGTATCTTCCGGCTCACTCTTAAATACTTTTTCAGATCTCGAAGTATGCTGCTCTCTTTTAGGTGCGGAGCTGTTCCCACACCCGCTTAGCACACTAATCATTGTTGCAATAAGTAAAAATATTGACCATTTTTTAGCCATCACTAACCTTCTCACTTAGTCATTTTACGCTGATCCTACTACTTATCGCTGTTAACTACAACTCAATAATTATAGCTATTAAAAAAAGCACCTCAAATTGAAGTGCTTTTAAATTGTCTATTTTCCAGCAGCTGCAGCTACGAAAGCAGCAAATAAACCTTCTGGACGTTGTGGACGGGATAAGAATTCTGGGTGGTATTGCGCAGCCACAAAGAATTTGTTTTCTGGAATTTCCACAACTTCGACTAAATGGTTGTTTGGTGAAGTACCGGCAAAGACTAAGCCTTTTTCAGCCATGATCTCACGGTATTGGTTGTTAAATTCATAACGATGACGGTGACGTTGTTGGATCACGTCTTGGTTACCATAAGCTTCGGCTGTCTTTGTACCCGGTTTTAATTTACATGGGTAAAGACCTAGCCGTTGTGTACCACCCATATCTTGAATTTCAGCTTGATCAGCCATTAGATCGATGATCTTATTCTTAGCATTAGGATCAACTTCTGCTGTGTTGCTATCTTCAAGACCACACACATCGCGGGCAAATTCAATACATGCCATTTGCATTCCTAAGCAGATACCTAAGAATGGCACGTCATTTTCACGAGCATAGCGGATCGATTGGATCATACCTTCAAGGCCACGGTCACCAAAGCCACCTGGCACGATGATCCCATCATAGCTACCTAATTGTTCGGCTACATTTTCAGCAGTCAATTTTTCTGAATCAAAGTAATCGATCTTGATCTTAGAATCGATCGCATAACCTGCATGACGCAAGGCTTCGTTGACTGAGATATATGCATCTGGTAATTGAACATACTTACCAACTAAAGCGATCTTAACTTCACCATTTAAGTTACGTACCTTATCAGCTAACTTACTCCAATCAGTCATGTCAGCTTCTGGTGTTTCAAGATGCAACTTCTTACATACGATATCATCCATGTGTTGTGCTTGGAGGTTCAATGGGATCTGATAAAGTGTATCTACGTCCATTGATTCGATCACAGCTTCTGGTTCTACGTCACAGAAGTTAGCGATCTTGTCACGCATACTTTGAGAAATTGGTTTTTCTGTCCGAACGACCAAGATATTTGGTTGGATACCTAAGCCACGTAATTCCTTTACACTGTGTTGTGTTGGCTTGGTCTTCATTTCACCAGCTGCATTCAAGTATGGTACTAAAGTCGTGTGGATGTAAACTACATTTTCACTCCCAACTTCAGACTTCATTTGACGCAATGCTTCAAGGAACGGAAGTGATTCGATATCCCCTACTGTTCCCCCAACTTCTGTGATAACAACATCTGCATCGGTGATCGTACCAGCACGCATGATCTTTTCTTTGATCATATTTGTGATATGTGGGATAACTTGGACCGTTGCGCCTAAGTAATCACCACGACGTTCTTTTTTCAAAACTTCTGAGTAGATCTTACCAGTTGTAACGTTTGAGTATTTGTTCAAATTGATATCAATGAAGCGTTCATAGTGACCGAGATCCAAATCAGTCTCTGTGCCATCATCGGTCACGAAAACTTCACCGTGTTGATAGGGGCTCATCGTCCCTGGGTCAACGTTGATGTATGGATCGAATTTTTGGATCGTAACTTTTAATCCGCGGTTTTTCAATAAACGGCCTAGTGAAGCGGCAACAATACCTTTGCCTAGAGATGAAACAACGCCGCCCGTAACAAAAATATACTTGGTCATTATTAAATGCTCCTTTAATTTAATTTATCAGGGTAGAACTAACAAAAATAACAAGCTCCCTATTCATCTCTTAGAATAGGGAGCTTGCCTTGCCGTACGTCTGACTTCACCTATAAGTGAAGCGCCCATATTGAATTTTACATAAAACACTGCTTGACGTCAAGCACAAAATTATTAATCTTCTAAATCAGCATCTGATAATTCAGTCAACTGACCTTCGATCCCATCTGGAAGATCATCTTCTTCATCTTCTGGATCGTCGATATCGCTTAGATCTTTGCTATAAGCTTTTAATTCGCGATCTTCATCATCATCGTCGTCATCGTCATAATCATCATCTAGATCGACATCTTCTGGATCATCATCATTGTAATCGATCACGTCATCATCGTCAGTCGCATCAGCCAAGAAAGCATTGACTTTCTTACGCTTCTTGCGTGGACGAGTTTCTTCTTCGTCTTCAGAGTGAACGAGTGCTTCGTCGATCGATTCAAATGGATACCATGAGCGTAAGCCCCAAAGATTATCCCCTAAAGAGATGAAGCTGCCATCAACATTTAAATCTGTATAAAATTGCGCTAAACGGTCACGGATCTCTTGGTCGCTCTTACCAAGATATTCTTGAATTGCATTTGTTAAGTCAGCAAAGGCCATCACATCACCTTTTTGACTTAAAATTGCGTGTGCAACTTCGACCATTGATAATTCATTGCGGTTAGCATCTTTGAATTTTTCTAGCTCCAAACTGGTACACGTCCTTTCCACAGTTTACTCTTCATCTTACAATATTAAGCCTTGAATTGCAATTCTAATTTGTATTCTCCCAATAATTCTTCACCCGAATATAAGAGATATTCCACCTTTAACTCACCGCTAGTTTCAGCAAGCTGTTCATATCTGTAAGTCGTACACTTGACCGCCAACGGAATGATCCCATAAGCTGTCTTATACTTAGCATTGGTTTGCTGACCCTCAGCTAAATTTAATTGCAAAGCTAACTCCTTTTGGTGTCTAGTCAGCAATAATTCAGCTGGCTTGATCTTTAAAATCGTTTGGGCGCCAGCTTTAGCCTCGGTATACCGCAAATATACCGTTTCTCCCTTACGCGTCAACTCACCCTGTTCGAGCAATTCAAATTTTTCGATCTCACCCGCCTGAGTTTGGACCGTTTTTAATTTTATTTCCACTGGTACTTGCATTGTCAAAACGCTCTACCCCATTTCTAAACATGTACAATTGATCACTCAACGTATATACTTATTATAACAATAATTATTACGAAGGGGGCTTTAAAATCACAACTCGCTATACCTCAAAAATGTTGCCGTTAGAAAAAGTCTTGCGCGACCCGATCCATGACTATATCTATATCAAACACCAAGTCATTCTCGACCTGATCAACACCCGCGAGTTCCAACGTTTGCGTCGGATCAAACAACTGGGAACGACCAATTACACCTTCCATAGTGCCGAGCATTCCCGCTTTACACACTCGGTCGGTGTTTACGAGATCACCCGTCGGATCTGTGATCTATTTGCACGAAACTACGCCACTAAAATATCGGGTGATGGTGGTTGGGATGATAACGAGCGCTTAGTAGCATTATGCGCTGCACTTCTACACGATGTAGGACATGGCGCTTACTCACATACTTTTGAACATATTTTTGAAACCGACCATGAAGAAATGACCCGCACGATCATCACATCAGAAAATACCCAGATCAATGCGGTCTTAAAACAAGTCGCACCTGACTTTCCCGAAAAAGTTGCCAGCGTGATCGCTAAGACTTACCCCAATCTCCAAGTCGTGCAAATGATCTCTAGTCAGATCGACGCTGACCGGATGGATTATCTTTTACGCGATTCGTATTTCACTGGGGCTAACTATGGAACATTTGATCTGACGCGGATCTTACGCGTCATGCGCCCAAGTAAAAATGGGATCGTCTTTGAATACAGCGGGATGCATGCAGTCGAAGATTACATCATCAGTCGCCTTCAAATGTATCAACAAGTCTATTTCCATCCCGTTTCCCGCTCAATGGAAGTTATTCTGGGCCATTTGCTCAAGCGAGCTAAAGACCTCTATTTAGCTGGTAAATTACCAAAAGATTTTGCCGCCGAGCTTTTACAGCCTTTCTTCGAAAAAGATTTTACACTAGCCGATTACTTGCGCCTTGACGATGGGATCTTAAATACTTGCTTTGAAAACTGGCGGACTGCCAAAGATCCGATCCTAAGTGACTTAGCCCAACGTTTCTTAGATCGTCAGCCTTTAAAATCAGTGCGCGTCACAGAAGAACAAGCTGATCTATTACCAAAATTAGCCTCACTCGTGACCAATTCAGGCTATGACGCTAATTACTACACTGCAACTAATGATAGTTTCAACTTACCCTATGCGCTTTATGATTCTAAAGCTAAGATCAATTTGATCCAGCCAAATGGCGACCTAGAAGAACTATCCGAGGTCTCACCTCTAGTCAAGGCTGTGACTGATAAAGAACTGGGTGACGAACGTTTCTTCTTTCCAAAACAAATGTTAGGTACTCCTGAAGACCAACAAGAAGTCTTCCAACCTTACTATCAAGAATTTTCAGAGCACATTAAAAACGACCGGCTCATCTAATGCAGTGGCCAGTGGATAACGAAGGCCCCATCGTGATGCAAAACATCATGATGGGGCCTTCATTGGTTATAGTGTCACAATGACAGCTAAAATTATCATAAAACTCCCTAAAAGCAAGCAATTGAAGCTAAACTTTTTAAAATGGATCGGTGCATTTTTCTTCTCTGAAGCTACCCGCTTGATGTCGATCTTGCGTTTGGCAAATTCTTCATCACTTTCACCCTTGCGTTGGCGTTGGAACCAACCAGCCAACAAGTTAGCGTGTAGTAAAATGTCAAACATCATTAAACACAATAACGCTAATCCACTCATAAATAAAATATCTGAAACTAAAATATGGTTGCTAGTCAAACACCCAATGATCGTTAAAAGTAACACGATCCCTGCGATCACTAGATCACCTTTGAGCCAAATGTTTTCTTTGACAAATTGCATTCTCTTTTCTCACCCATTATTTATTAATTAAGTTTTTCGTACTGTCCACTGACTTCATTTAACTTTTGTGCCACTCCACTGGTCAGGTCAAATTGATACATACCTTTCAAATTGGAAACTTGCGGATCGCTTGGACTGGTACGTCTGATCTCGATCTGGTAGTGACCATTACCGAGGTCTTGAACATAATATTGGTCACCGGCTTCTTGTGGGATCGCAGTCGCCTTACGAAAAGCACTCAAGACATCTTGGTTGCTCATCTTAGCTGACATTGAGGAGACAGCCTCACTTGGAGCACTGGCGATCTCGCTACCAGTTTCTTTTTTATACTCTGAACTCAGTAACTTCGAGCTCCGGGCGTTAGTGTATCCAGCCTTAGACGTTGCGTTATTTGAAGTAGTTACCTCACTTGTACTAGTAGCGGTACTACTTTGTTCAGAGCTAGTCGTCGCTTGTGCTGAAGCGATCTTGGCTTTATAGCCACCTTCTTTTTCTTGTAACATCGCCACAGCTTGATACTTACTAGAAAGCGAATCTAACGCTTGTAAACTACCGCCCGCTGCTTGATAAGCACCAGCTTGATAGTATTGTTCAACTTCATCGGCATAATGTTTAGCCAACTTTACGGCTTGATATTCTTTTTCAAGTTCATTGACTTGTTTGACTAAAGCTGTCGGTGATTCAACTTTCTCTAATTGAGCTAAGTATTTCTCCGCTTCGGTCAACTTAGCTGCGGTCACAGCCTTTTTAGCTGCCAAGAGCGAAGCAAGATCAGCTTTTAATTCCCGCACACGTGCTGGGGCCTGCTTGATATTTTTGATCTTATTCAACTCATCATAAGCTTGCTTATTTTCACCTGATTCCAAATATGAAAGTGCATTTTGATAGCGTTCATTGACTTTGGCTTGAACTGTTTGACTAGTGCTTTCGCTAGTCTTAGTCTCTGTTTGACGATTCGAACAGGCACTCAAGATAAATAGCACACTAAAAAGCAAACAGCCCAACGTTAATATTCTTTGTTTTTTCATAACTATCAGCCGACTATTAAAAAATAGCTTTTCCTTTCCGCTTTAAACAAACAGCATAATGATCTTACAGTTACATTATACCATTTTGCGCACTTATTTATCGATCTGGGCTCGTTTTTCATTGAGCTTTTTCCCGACCAAATACGTTGTGATCCAGATCACCAAGATCACAGCGATTGCTGAACAAAGTACCGCTAAGCATTCTTTGACAAAGATCTTGGAATTTAAGTAATAACTAAAGCCTGCCTCTAATTTGTACAACAAAATAAATAGCGCTAGATCACTGCCAAACATTCCAAAAAATAACGTATTAAACGTCATCCCCATGATCTGAAAGCCGATCGTTTTACCACTTTTGAAGACCTCGGGTAAAGTGATCGTCGGTCTTTGTTCGATCAATTCATTTAACCCACTTGCGACCGCGATCGCAGCTTCTGCAATTGCCCCTAAAGTACTCAAGACTGTTGTGGCAATGATCAACTGCTCGAAATTGACTCCGACCAAAAGATCAAACGCCTCGATCTCTTCGGATTGCTCGTTAGCAAAACCCTTGATCTGAGCGAAATGATCCAGCGGAATGATCAAGATCAGCATCACGATCAACACGATCAACGTCGCCTTAAAAGCAATATTGGCCGTTTTTTCATCCTTATTTCCCATATAGATCGTGATCGCTAGGATACAAACTCCCGCAAAAAAGGCGACCCAGACTGGAGGCAAACCACCCGTGATCAAGATGACTGTTATAAACAAAATGACAAAGTTGAATACGGCACTAAAAAATGCAGTTAGACCAGCTTTACCACCAACAAGTAACATCAAACCTGCTAAAATAAGCGTTAAAATACTAATTGCCGACATTTTACTTCCCCCCTAAAAACTGGGCACTTAAAAAACTAGCTAACGGAACAGTCAAAACGATCCCGATCCCACTGATCAACGCTTGGACGATCCCTAAAGCCATGGTCCACTCAAACGTATAAGCGATACTGTTACCCGTCTTGAAATATAAGACCGACATCGCAAACGTTTCTGCAAAAAAGATCAGCAACAAAACATTGACTAGTGGTCCCATGACCGAACGTCCGATCACTTGACCCGATTTAAATAATTGTTGTTTCGTCAATTCGGGTTGGCTGCGTTTCATCTCAAAAAGTGTTGAAACGATATCAGTCGCCGCATCCATAACTGCTCCTAACAAACCGATCACTGTCGCCGCTAAGAAAAGTTGCTTAGGTGATTGGGTCGCAAAATCTAAAGCTTCATAGTGCACGCCTTTACTCTTAGTAAAATACAGAACTAAACAGCCAATGACTAACGCACTAGTCGTCCCAAGAAAGATCGCCAAAAAAGTCACGCTAAATTGCTTGTTTAGCCCGATCACTAACGCCAGGGATAATGCGGTAAAAAGCAAGGCCGCTATTGCAAAAAGCCAAAAGAAGTTCGTCAGATTCAAGAAGACATCTACTTGAACTATCAATAAAAACAAGACGAAATTTAAGATCACGCTCAACAACGAACGTATCCCTTGAAACTGCATCGTTAAATACAGTAAGACTACGACTGCCCAACTCAGCATTATCAAATAGACATCACGTTTATAGTGTGAGATCACGATGTCTTTTTGTCCACGATGTTCATGGATATTGACAAATATTTGTTGCCCTAGATGATATTTTTGATCAAGTCCACCTGATCTTGAATAAGTATTGTTGACTTTAAAACTTTGCCCGCGGTATTTACCATTCAATATCTCTAACGTCAAGGTCTGCTGGGTCGTCTCATCGCTGTTATTATACACATCGGTCGTTTTTTCCGGTGCAGCTTGCTTAACAGCGACCACTTTTCCGATCGGTTGTTGATATAAAAAAGCATCATTGCGCAAAAACAAATATAAACATAGGCCACTGACCAAGATCAAGGCTAGCTTGAGCCATGTTTTGGTGTTGACTTTCATTTTAGTCCCTCCAAAAATCAGTTTATTTAACCATATCACAACTTAGCCTCTAACATGTTAAAATATATCTAAACTTTGAAAAGGATGTGCCCCAATGAAAACGTCTGAACGTGTTTTAGAGTTATTGACAAGAAGTGAAACTTATCTTTCTGGGCAAGAATTAGCTGACCGTTTACAGCTCACCCGAGCCGCGATCTGGAAAGCGATCAAACAACTAAAAGAAGCTGGCTATCAGATCGACAGCAAACCACATGTAGGCTACCGCTACACCGATAGTGACACTTTGAATCAAACGGCGATCTTACAGGCTCTTTCTTCAGACTTAGACCTAGAACTCCAAGTATTTGACTCTCTTCCTTCGACTAATCTCAAAGCCAAAGAACTTGGATTAAACACTACGTTACAAACGCCACTAGTTGTGATCGCCGACCACCAAACAGCTGGCTATGGACGCTATCAACGAGATTTTATCTCACCTAAAAACACAGGGATCTATCTCAGTATCCTCTTAGCCAACAAGAGCACTGATTTTGACCCTGGTCTACTTACGACGGCCACTGCCATCGCGGTCACGCGCACCTTAGAGAAAACACTGGCGCTAACCCCCACGATCAAATGGGTCAACGATGTCTTAGTCGATGATAAGAAGATCTGCGGTATCCTAACTGAAGGGATCGCTGATCTAGAGACCCAAAGTTTGAGCCAAGTCGTTGTTGGGACTGGGATCAACTTTTTGACCGAGATCTCAACTTTTCCCCCTGAGCTTCAAGCGCGCGTTGGAACTTTAGCCCCCTATGTCAAAAAAAATCGGCTCTCACGTAATCGTTTCATCGCAATTTATCTAAATGAATTCTTCAAAATCTACCAAAATTATACGACTGGTTCTTTTATGGATGAATACCGAGCTCACTGTGAATTGATCGGCAAACATGTCACTATCCAACGCCCGACCGGTACCTTAGAAGCACAAGTGATCGACATCAATGACCACGGTGCCTTAGTCTTAAAGAACGGACAAGTCTTGAATTCTGGTGAAGTTATCAAAGTTAGGAAGGTGTAATAATATGAAGATTATTTTTGTTTGTCTGGGAAACATCTGTCGCTCCCCGATGGCTGAAGCAATGTTTAAAGAGATGATCTCTTCAGCTGGACTGAGTTCTCAGATCCAAGTTGATTCGGCCGCTACAAGCACATACGAGCTCGGATCGCTTCCTGATAGTCGCACGGTCAAAGAACTGGCCAAACACAGGCTACCAGCCACTGGTATGATCGCCCGCCAACTAGATGAAACTGATTTTAACAGTGCTGACCTTATCTTAGTCATGGATAAAAATAACCTGCGGGATGCTAAACGAATGGCACCTGATAAAAAAGCCGCTGATAAGGTCAAATTAGTCTACTCACTAACTCCAGACAAAGAAGATCATGTCGTTGCCGATCCCTGGTATACCGGCGATTTTTCAACGACCTATGCTGATCTAAGTGAGGCTTTACCTCATTGGCTCGAATATCTAAAAAAGAAATTGAAATAGCCAGCTAAATAACGCGAGACCGACCAAGCTGTGTACTTGAGCGGTCCCGCGTTATTTGAACTGTTTTTTTAATATAATTCTTCGACTTGCTTTTGCACTGTTTCGTGACTCAAGAACTCATCGTAGGTCGTATCGAAGCGATCAACTACACCCTTACCTGATACTTCGATGATATGGTCAGCGATCGTTTGGATAAATTGATGGTCATGAGAAGTGAAGATCAACGAACCCTTAAAGTCGATCAACGCATCGTTTAAGGAAGTGATCGATTCCAGATCCAAGTGGTTAGTTGGGTCATCTAATAATAAGACATTCCCCTTTTCGAGCATCATCTTGGATAACATACAACGTACTTTTTCGCCCCCAGATAAGACCTTGATCTGCTTATCGATGTCATCACCTGAGAAGAGCATCTTACCTAAAAAGCCGCGCAAGAAAGTATTGTCGTTTTGTTCCTTATCCGCATATTGGCGCAACCAATCTAAGATCGACAATTCATCATTGTTGAAGTTAGCATCCAAGTCACGTGGCATATAACTTGGGATCGCAGTTTGCCCCCAAGTTACAGAACCAGTGTCTGGTTCCAACTTACCAGCTAAGATCTGCATCAAAGTTGTCGTTGCCAAATCGTTTCTCGAAATGATCGCTGCTTTTTCACCCGGGCGGATCATAAAGCTGACGTTGTCTAAGATCTTGACCCCATCGATCGTCTTGGAAACATTTTCGACCCGAACCAAGTCATTGCCCAATTCACGTTGCATCTCAAATTTAACGAACGGATACTTCCGTGAAGATGGCTTGATGTCATCTAACGTGATCTTTTCTAACTGTTTCTTACGTGAAGTAGCTTGTTTAGACTTAGAAGCATTAGCCGAGAAACGAGCGATAAATTCTTGTAACTCTTTGATCTTTTCTTCTTTTTTGGCATTCGCATTGGCTTGCAATTTAGCAGCTAATTGGCTTGATTCCAACCAAAAATCGTAGTTACCCACATAAAGCTTGATCTTACCAAAATCAACATCACACATTTCCGTGCAGACTTGGTTCAAGAAGTGGCGGTCGTGTGAAACAACGATCACGATCTTAGGATAATCGGCCAAGAAATCCTCCAACCAGCTGATCGTTTGCACATCTAGACCGTTCGTTGGTTCGTCGAGTAATAAGATGTCTGGTTCACCGAAAAGTGCTTGAGCTAACAATACCTTGACCTTTTCACTTTCCGATAATTCACTCATCTTTTGGGTGTGCATGCTTTCTGGGATCCCAACTGATTGTAACAATTGAGAGGCATCTGCTTCCGCATTCCAACCGTCCATTTCGGCAAACTGCGCTTCTAGATCGGCTGCCTTTAACCCATCTTCTTCAGTAAAATCAGCTTTGGCATACAAAGCATCTTTTTCTTTCATGATATCATAGAGTTTCTTATGGCCTTGGATCACGGTCTCAAGCACTTCAAATTCTTCAAAACCAAAGTGATTTTGGTTCAAACTAGAGATCCGTTCATTTGGTCCAGTCGTGATCGTCCCTGTCGTTGGTGTCAATTTACCTTCTAATAGTTTTAGGAAAGTCGACTTACCAGCACCATTGGCCCCGATAACGCCATAACAGTTACCTGGTGTAAATTTTAAATTGACGTCATCATAGAGCAAACGTCCTGAGAAGTTCAAACTTACATCGCTTACTGTGATCAATGATATTTCCTCGCATTCTTTAAGTTATAATTTCTATTGTAACATATTACTGCACCAAAAACTCAAAGCTTCGTTGCTAAATTTTGGTGTTTAAGATTTGGAAAAACAACTTTGTCGGCTATCCCGACTATCGTGCCTTGAAAAGCCAAAGCAAAAAGTGTGCCAATATTTATCGCATATAGCTGATGCGTCACTACTAGCGAGATCACGATCGCCACGATCGGTGGTGTAAAAACGATCAATTGAGCTACCGTCGCATTACCATGTAGATATTTGAACCGCACGATCTGCATCAAGTCATCGACTGGATGAAGCATCCAATTGACTCGCTGATAGATTGAAATTGCGACTGCGATCAAGACAACGCCCAAACAATCCAGTATCACTTGCATCCACAGTGGGAGTTGCGTGATGTGTAATTTCAGTAATTGGACTTCAAAAACGCCTACTAACCACGAAAATGGCACCATAAAGAGCAAATTGCCCAAAACTCGTTTGAGATCAAACCGCCTCAAAATGATGATGTTAGTCACGATCACAATGATCCCTGATAAGATCAACATTGCACTCAACGTGATCGGCATGACTTTGGAAAGATTGACAGCCGCTGCGGTCCATAGGGCACTCCCTAAATTGATCGCAACAGTCAAAGCATTGCCTAAGCTATTTAAAAAGATCGAAAAAATAAAGTAGACTAATAATTGCGTCTTACTTAGCGTCTGTGTTGCTTGCATTTCCTACCCCCCTGTTACTATCAGAGTAGGTCAGTATTTAAACTATGTCAACTCGTATAGCTACCGTTTTTCTACGCACTGAGATAAATTAGTGCTACAATTGATTTGTAGTTGAAACCATATGAAAGGCGTGAATTTTATGAGTGAAAATATCTTCTTTAATCCTGGTGACTCGATCGCTAGTGATTTTGACTTTGAAAATGCCTATGTTGCTGCACAGATCTATCACCACAAGGCTGCTAAACCAGTCTTGATCGCCCAAGAAAAAGATGGCAAGCCGTATTTTATCTTTGACGAAGCAACTGCAATCGCCGAAGAACACGCTAAAGCTAAAGAGTTTTCTGTCGTGAAGCGACTAAAATAAAAACTGTTTTCTTGATACAAAAAATAGGAGAAAGCATCTAGCCGAGCTAGGTTGCTTTCTCCTATTTAGTTTGAGCTATTTTCTCCGGAAACGAGTCGTAAATAATGGACTGACCGGTTTGTTTTCGTGGATCCGCTTGATCGCATCCCCGATAAGTGGCCCAACTGAAACTTGAACTAACTTATCGATCTGTTTTTCTTCTGGAAGTTGGATAGAGTCTGTCACTACCAATTGCTTGATCGGTGATTTTTCGATCCGTTCGATCGCTGGACCTGACAAGACTGGGTGAGTTGCGGAAGCATAAACTTCGATCGCACCTGCATCCATCAATGCTTGAGCAGCTAAAGTGATCGTACCAGCTGTATCGATCATATCATCGATCAAGATACAACGTTTGCCATCAACTGAACCAATGATGTTCATGATCTCAGCAACATTGGCACGCGGACGACGTTTATCGATAATTGCGATCGGTGCTTTCAAGAATTCAGCTAACTTACGTGCACGTGTCACCCCACCATGGTCAGGTGAAACAACAACAGCATCTTTATCCAAACCTTGAGTCAAGAAGTAGTCAGCCAACAATGGAGCACCCATCAAGTGGTCAACTGGAATATCGAAGAAGCCTTGAATTTGAGCAGCGTGCAAGTCTAACATGATCGCGCGGTCTGCCCCAGCTTTTTCAACCATATCTGCAACTAACTTGGCTGTGATCGGTTCACGTGAACGAGCTTTACGATCTTGACGAGCATAGCCGTAATACGGAATAACAACATTGATCGTAGCCGCACTTGCACGACGCAAGGCATCGATCATAATCAAAAGTTCCATCAAATTGTCATTGACCGGTGCTGAAGTCGATTGGATGATAAAAATTTCATCACCACGAATTGATTCTTCGATGTTGATGCGAATTTCACCATCACTAAAACGGTCAACAGAGGTCTTTCCCAAAGGTACGCCAACAGCAGCAGCAATTTTTTCAGCCAAAGGCTTGTTTGAGTTCAAAGCAAAAATTTTGATCTTTGAACTATTATAGTTTTCAGACATAGCATCCTCCAAAACAAATTTATCTAATTATAATACTATTCATTTATTCTACTAAAATCAAGCTTTTTAGAAAGGTTTTTTCTAATGCCTTGATACTAATGTTTTTTGGACCCCTAGTACTTCCTTGGGTCTCTTTTGGGTCTCCCCCCCTTTATCATTGTAAAACTACCCAAGAAAGCGAACAAGTTTTTGAATAGTCTCTTTTTGATCTTGCCGGGTCAAGTGGGTATAGATATTAAGCGTAGTCGTTACGTCGCTATGCCCTAGCCTATTTTGTACTTCCTTGACGCTAGCGCCGGCAGAAAATAACAAAGTAGCGTGTGTGTGTCTAAAACCATGTAACGTGATATGTGGCAAGTTGCCAGCTTTTAAAAAGCCATTGCACCATGTTCTAACAGTTACAGACGTTACGGGCTCATTTTGTGGGTTGGTAAATACCGCTTGGCCTTTCGCTAGTGCATTGATCCCACGCTTTAACAAGTAACTTGCTTGCTGGACTTTCCAACGCTTTAAGATCTGCATTGTTTCCACGTCCATATCTAACAGGCGCTTACTGCCCCTTGTTTTAGGTGATTGCGTATTTTTATATCCCTTGGCGTCCATGGATACGGTCTTATTTACATCGATCGTATTATCTGCAAAGTTGACATCGTCCCACGTCAAAGCTAACAGCTCACCGATCCGCATGCCACTATAAGCAAGCAGCCTAAACGTCGTATAACGTAATAGGCTCTTTTTTTCTGCCAACGATAGGAACTTCTTTAATTGATCTGCATCTAAAAAATTATGATCGTTGCTTTTACGCTTACGCCGTGGCTTAGTCACCCGCTTAAAGTTGTTGATACTGGTTAGATCCAACTTGATAGCATATTCAACGACCTTAGAAGCGTACACCACTAGAATATTAAACGTTGCCGGACGTGTCTTATACCATTGGTTTACAGCACGCTGGCATGTTGCTAACGTTAGATCGTCAATGTTATACGCCCCAAGCGTTGGTAGGATCCGACTTTTAAAATAGCTCTGCACCATGTAAAAAGTGGACTCTTTGACAGTCAAGCGGTACTGCTCTATCCAAAGATCGTATACATCCCGGAACTTTCGAACTTCTACCGGTTTGAAATGGCCACCGTTAGCGATCTCATATTCTAACTTGACCAACTCTTTTTTTGCTTGCGCCTTGGTTTTAAAACCTGATCGCTTGATATATTTCTTTTTACCAGTCGTTGCGTCAATACCTGCATACACACGAAAGCGATATAGCTTTCCTTTTGAATTTGAATACTCAACTATCTTAGCCATGTTTATCAGTCCTTTATCTTTGATCGCACGGGCTAGGTGGCTTAAAGTAATGCACGATAATGCTAAGGCGTTGAGATCGTTATTCTATTGTGTACATATTGAGTAGCAAACAGAGTAGAAATTATCTACCTTGTTAGATCCATGCTAGGGATGCACTTAGCCGAAAAATCGGCCCAGCGCTGGCAATTCGATTTTATCGAAGCACAAACTAGGCAAGTGACAATTAGTTACCTACCTTATACCGGACTTACAACCCCAAGGGTTTCAGGCAACCAATTCGAAATTATCGAAGTGGCTCAATTACTACAAATTACTACTTTCTCCACTTGTGGCGAAACTCTGAACTAAGACCGTTGCCACAATTGACATCCCCACAAGTGGTGACGACCTGAAAAAACCTGAACTAAAATCCTATATTGACGCCAAAATGGCTACTACCCAACAAAAACCTGACATTTTTCAGAAGCTACTACCCAACAAAACCCTACATTTTTACGCGTGAGACTGGCGTTCTAGACACATCTTAGTGACCTCAGTTTTTTATTTTTGATCAAATCTTTTTTCGTATAATTTCATAAAATCATCGTCAAATTTTTTTACAAGTTTTAACTTATCCTTATCACCCGAAAGGCCTTCTATATAGCTTTCAAAAAAATAAAACGTAGAATCTAATATATATCCTATTTCCTTTAAATCATCAATTGTATTTAAAAGTTTCTTAGCCTTATCGCTCAGATTCTCACTTCTACCAGCAAGTTCAAAAAAAGATACTAGCTCCTCGAAAGTATTTAAATCTAATTGATCTAGATATGCTGACATTTCAACCATCATATTATCTTTATCTTTTGGAATATTCTTTTTTTGATTTATCCAATAGTCAGTATAGTATCCTTTTTTAGAAAAGCTTTTACCGCTACTCTTATTCTTTGATATGCCTTGTAAATAAGGTATCGATACATTGAAGTAACCTGCTAACTTTATCCAAGTTTCAAGCTTAGGATCTCTTTCACCTTTTTCAAATAATGAAATAGCTTGTCTAGTAACACCAACTTCATTAGCTAATTTTTGCTGACTAATCTTTTTTTCAAGTCGTAACTTCTTTATTCTATTACTCATTTTTTCCTTTCCTTTCACCAAAAATATTAGCATTAAAACATTTTTTTAGCAACTTATGTTGACAAAACTAAAATACTGTTTATATAATTGTCAACGTAGGTTGCGCAACTTATGTTGACAGAAGAAAGGAGTGCAAACTTTGCGATTATCAGAAAATCAGTTAAAAGCCCTCAAACGTAAGCGGGGAGAGCTTAATTACTCAGTCTTAGAACTATCTAAAGCTACCGGTGTTAGCCGTTGGACGTTAGACAAAATCCTAAAAGGACATACTAACGTACAAGAAGCGACGGCTAAGAAAGTTAATGATTGGATCATCAAGCAATACATGAATGACTAGAAAGGAGCGACACCATGAACGACTTAGAACAACTAACCGAAGTCATGATAAAAGACCGCAAGGCGATCACAAGCAGTCTAAACGTGGCTGAAGTGTTTAATAAGCGACACAAACACATTTTAAGAAAAATTGATCAGATCAAAGATGATTGGAGCAAGGTAATTAGTTCTAAAGAGTTGGGCTCAAAAAGTAGCCCAGTAAAACAAAATGAATTGGGCCCATTTTTGGGCTCAACTAAAAAGAGGTTCAAAGATCATTTTAAGGAAAATACCTATATTGCTGAGAACGGTAGAACTGTAAGAAGTTACGATCTTGATCGTTTCGCATTCACAATGCTAGTAACTGGCTTTAACGGTAAAAAGGCAATGGAGTTCAAACTAGCGTATTTTAGCCGTTTCGATGAGATGGAGCAAGAACTAACCAAGCGTAACACCTTGTACGATATGGAAAAAGAACTAAGAAAACAGCTTACAGATTGTCTAAAGGATCACTATGCCGGGGATGATCTAAGCAATGAGATCCGAAACATGACGACACTTTTATATATGGTTTCGGCCGGAAATAATGCAAGCAAGTTAAAGCGTGATCGTGGCTTAGACGTCCGAACATCCGCATTCGCTAACGCTTTAACGAGTAACGAACGCCAAACCTACATAGCAAAGGAAATGCAATTGATTGCGTTGTATCAGATCGGCGTTACCGACTATCACGAGTTGAAAGAAAAACTAAAAGGGCCTGCATAAAGTACAGACCCTACATCCCTAGCCGTGACACTCAAATTTGAGAAACACGCATATAAGCCCCCGCAACAGCTTAACCCAAAACACCCACCCAATAAATGACGAAAGGAAAACGAACGGAATGGAACAACTTAGCACAGACGAAAAAAACATCTTGAAACTGCTAGGATATGGTGCAGATACTGCACGGACTACCGCTTACCTTGCTGGAATTACTGGACTAGATACCCGGACAGTAAGAAACATCATCAGACGGCTAGTGATCGATCACGGCGTCCCAATCGTGGGAGTTCGTAGCGGCGCAAAGCCCGGCTATTACATTGCTACCGATCAAGACGAACTAATACGAGCAAGCGGACCACTCATAAAAGAGATCAACCAACTAGCAAGGCGTAACCGAGCCTTAATATTCGCACATATCCGCACTGACTGGCTGGAATATCTAACAACTAAAGGAGATCAAGACAATGGCAAATCTGACATTTAACGTTGCTGGTGTATCTGTATCAGTAAACACCGCAGACCCTAACTTACTAAAAGAGCTACAAGAATTTAACACTAACTTGCGACTTGTTCAAACACTGCTAACTAACCAGCCTAATAGTGGCGGATATCTGACTGATACAGCTAAGACTTTCGGAGTCAAAGACGGAACTATTAAAAAGTGGGTCAAGAGAGGGATGCCAGTAGTCAAGTTGGACGGAATGCACGATTACTATGTATACCGCAACGTAATCAAGTGGCTAACAGATAATCAAGTAACACTTACGAACTAAAGAATACGATCCATAGAGCTATAACGATACAGCACGGGGCTAGGTGGTTTAAAGGTTACCTTTATGGATCGCTGAAATGAATTGAATAGACATGATGAAATTGACGAGCAAAGGGGGAAATTAAGATGGAACACCCAAACTATTATTCAATTTTACCCGCAAATGTTAGATATGATAAGCGCCTTGGCAAACCAAACGCCAAAATTTTATATAGTGAGATCACAGCATTAAGCAATAAAGATGGTTATTGTCACGCAAGCAATGGCTATTTTGCTAAATTGTATGACGTCGATAGTACCACAATATCCAAATGGATAAGCCTACTTGTTAAGTATGGTTACCTAGAACGTGAAGAAATTTATTACCAAGGGACTAAGCAAGTAAAAGAGCGCCGTTTATACCCTTTGACCACCCCCCTTGGCGCAAAAACCAAGCCCCCCCTTGGTCCAAACGCCAAAGATAATAATACAAGTATTAAATATTATATGATAACGACTTATGGTAAAGTCGTTGGCAGTGAGTTAATAAATAAATTAGATCTATTGAGTTATGCAGATGACAAACGGAAGTTAGATACTGCTAACGTAGTGATAAGGTTCAAAGATAAGCTTAACAGTGATCTATTGCTATACGGTATCAAACGTACTAGGGATAATCAGATAGCAGGTAAGAAGATCAAAAACGTAGCTGGTTATCTGACTAACATATATAAGCACTGGATAGAAGCAGGTATCACAGACATAGCAGAAGCAAAGGCAGAAAGTGAAGCAAGGTATAGGGAAGACGTAGACAAGGAAGTATACAGAGATATGTACGAAGCTGGATATACAGACATTGAAGAGTATAAAGAAGTTTACGGGGGTTAGTGGTAATAGTTCCCTTGTCAACCCCAAAGAAAACATGAAATTGCGCCCCGCCCGCCTAGCTGATGACGCATTGCATGAATTAGAACAAGAAAATAAGATCGTGGGTAATAACAGCCGTAATCTGATCTATTGGAGCGGTCTACTACTTGGAACGCCTGCACAACGTTATCACGCCTAAAGGTTATTTTACACCACGAGAGATAGTAAGACAGGTCAAAACCACTTGGATCGCTATACAGGAATATCTAAGGACATTGCACTAAACCGAATGCAAAGGGATGCACTGGCTCAAATGCTGGTACATCCCTTTTTAGATATTATTTTAAACGCCAAAATCAAACGTTATTCTTATATCTTACAACGCTTAATAGTTTCCGAGTGTAGTTATACTAGCAACAATCAGAAACGCTTAGACGTAATTATACAGCCATATACGATATAGAGTTCAAAGGCTACTACTTGACAAAACCTGACATTTTAGCAGACGTAACACTGGGCGAAAGACAACAAGCACATCAATAGCAAGGATCACGACGCCGGACGAAATATTTAATAAGTTCCTGCAAGTGTAACCAATGTAATTACAGTTACGGAGGTTAGAACAACCACCGTATTTATATATACGCAGGTCCAATCAGTAAGCGTAGTTATGTTTGCACTTATAGGTGAAAACATGGCTTAACAACCGTATCTATAAATACACTTGTAAAATATCCGGCTAGAATGCTAACAATTGCTAACATGAATGATAGCAAATGATAACGTAAAATGATGGTAAATGATGGTATAAAAAAGCAACTCACAGAGCTATCAGACCGTTTTAAAACAGCAACCAGCAGCCCAAGAATAAGCCAAAAAAAATATGAGTACAAATTGAAAAAGTATGCATACAAAAATGCAAAAAGGTGTGCACACTTTTTTTAGTGCCGGAATAGCTATTTTAGGCGTTCCGATCGTGTGGAGATGCTGACAAATGTTGACATGAAACGCTAAGAATTACTAAGGTTATACCCTAAGAAAGCCTAAGGTAAATTGCTCAGATATGCTCAGATAATTTTATGACCGTAGTTACAGTTACGGACATAAAAAAGCGCTATGTAACTGCAGATACACAGCAAATAACAACCGTAGCTACAGGTACGCTTGTTAAATAACGACCGTACCCGCAGGTACACCCGTTAAATTGACATATGCACTTACAAGTGTGCATGTTGAAACGAAGTAACTTATAGGTGCAGTCGTCGGATCGCTGACAGTTGCAAAATATGCAATAGCCACTAAAAGCGCCAGGAATTAAATAGGCCAAAAAGTTTGCTGATGCCTTGTATATCAATGGTTACATGCTTTTAAATCATCAAAAAAAGTCTGATTTTTGGCTAAAAAGCGGGTATATAGCTATCGTTCCTACTCCCGCAAGTTTATCAAGGAAATGACAACGCTTGACGATATCGCAGAATTTAAAAGGTTGCTGGCTGATCGTGAGAAAGAATTGCAAGAATAGAACCAATCAAGGGAAACGCTACTAGGTTTATCACAAAAAAGTTAAAAACCTAGTTTATCCAAAAAACTCACACGAGGGGGGGACCCCCCTATAAAAATATTTCAAATTTCATCCCTGGCGTAAGATAACGCTATTGTGTGCGCTCTTTCGTTCCAATGCTAAGGGGCGGGGGTATTTTTCGCTTCTAGGCGTTTTTATCAGATTGCGAGTATAATTATACTCAAATACTCTTATCGCTCTTAGAACGAAAAATACAGCGTTATAGAGTAACAAGCCATTTGATAGAGCAACGATATAGCTTGATAAAGTAAGGAGCGTCGCAATGATGAAATTAGACCCACCAGAAACACGGGAGATCAATTACAGTCAAACACGCAATAACGTTACTAACTGGTTTGATACCGAGTATAGCAAGTATCAGAGATTGGCTAATATCCCAGTTATTTCAAGCGTTAGATTGTCACTAGCGCCACGGGGAACAGCAAGCGCCAATAGTGTGGAAGATATGAACGTAAACAGAGCTAACGCAAGACAAGTTTTAGAGTTCGTGGAAGCCGTGATTAACAGTCTAGGCGATTATAAACCTTTTTTAGAAGCACGATACATCAAGAAGTTACAATCGTGGCAAATTGAAGAACGCTTAGGGTTCGGACATTCTCAAACACAAACTAGAATTAGAAAAGCTTGCGCCTTGTTTGCGCAGACTATGGACATGACAGCAGGCACGAACCTAGTAGCATACAAGGAGACATCAGACAATGAAAGATAAAACACTGTTAGAGCGACTGAAAGACTCAATCGCATTGACGTTACTAGAATTATTGCAGGTCGTGAGGATCGCTTTATACATTGGCGTAGTCTATGGACTTGCTAAGGTTCTAGATATTATGTAAAACAACAAAGGGATGCACATTGCGACATCCCTTTTTTACTGCACAAAAAAACGCCCGTGCTAAGACAGGCGTAAAAGGAATGTTAGACATGTAAATAATCGTTGAAGTATCCACCAGCATTATAACATAGCTAACAGCACAATAAAAAGCCCCTTGGCGCCCGTAGACGATCCAAAGAGCCGACTAGCCTATATCTTGTAATCATTATAACAAAAAGCCCGCACAGAGAACGGGGCAAGCTTTCAAGAAGCTTTTAACGCATTAAGTAGTTATAGGCGGGAACAACCTAGGCACATTGTAACATGATACCAGCAAAAAACGCCCCGGAGTTCGGAGCGTTCAAAGGAGTTGCCCAGCTAAACGTGAAATACAAAATTTTACTCATACAGCAATAGCACCAACCAATTATAGCACATACTAAAAAACGTTAGATCACTCTAACGCTTAAAATCATGTATTATTTTAAACCACCTAACCCGCTTTTTGGGTCTCCCTTGGGTCTCTTTCGAGGTCTCTTTTTGCCATTTTTTGGGTCTCTTTTTTCAAATTTTAGCATTTTTGACATTTAAAAATCGCTTAACCACGGGAAAAACTGCCCCGGAAGCATTTCAAGCTTTTTAGAAAGGTTTTTGTATTTGAAATAAACTAAGCCTTATTTTCGCTCTCTGCCGCTGCTTTTGCAACTGGGTAACGATCATAATATCCTGGCTTGTTTACTTGACGTCCACGTGCGATCGCCATATCACGTGAAGCTACATCATCTGTGATCGTTGAACCCGCTGCCACATAGGCATGGTCTGCGATCTCGACTGGTGCAATAATGTTCGAACCACTTCCGATAAAGGAATACTCGCCCACATTGGTGTGATGTTTGTTTTGACCATCGTAGTTGACAAATACCGTACCACAGCCCACATTGATCTCCTTACCAAGGGTCGCATCCCCTACGTAAGTTAGATGACCAACTTTAGTATTTTTGCCTAAAGTAGCCTTCTTAACTTCAACAAAGTTACCGATATGCACGCCTTCGCCAATATCAGCTTGTGGTCTCAAATGGCTGTATGGCCCGATATTAGAACCGTTACGCATGATCGCACCTTCAAGGAAAGAAGCTTTCACTTCGATCCCATCTTCTAAAATCGTATCGCGCAATTCAGAATGTGCCCCGATCACACAATCTTCCCCGATAACGGTCTTGCCTTTCAAACTGACCCCCGGTTCGATCACGGTGTCAGCTCCGATCTTAACGTCAGCTTCAATATAAGTCGTCGCTGGGTCGATCAAGGTGACCCCATTTTTCATATGCAACTCGTTGATCCGGCGCTGCATGACTTTGGTTGCCTTAGCTAATGCGATCCGGTCATTGACACCCATTGATTCTTCGAATTCATCCATGCAGTAAGCTCCAACTGGGCGACCTTGAGCTTTTAAGATCTCGATCACATCAGGTAGGTAGTATTCGCCTTGAGCATTATCATTTTTCACTTCATGCAAAGTCTCGAATAAGGCTTGGTTATCAAAGCAATAAACACCTGTATTGATCTCATTTACCAAAGCTTCTTCTGGTGTTGCATCTTTTTGTTCAACGATCTTTTCAACTTCATCGCGATGATTTCTGATCACACGCCCATAGCCAAATGGTTCATCAGTTTTAGCTGTCAAAACAGTTGCGACCGCGCCACTTTGTTCGTGTTGTTCAAATAACTTAGCAAATGTTTCCGCTGTAAATAATGGGGTGTCGCCACATGTAACTAAGGTCATTCCTTGTTTGTCACCTAAAAGTTCTTCGGCTTGTAAAACAGCATGCCCTGTTCCCAATTGTTCAGCTTGTAGAGCATATTTTGTGCGTTTTCCTAAAGTTTCTTCAACTTTAGCAGCCCCATGGCCGACGATCGTCACGATCTCATCGATCTGATCTTTTTCGAGTTCAGTCAAGACGTGGTCCACCATCGCCTTACCACAAACCGGATGTAACACTTTGTATAATTTTGATTTCATTCGTGTGCCTTGACCCGCTGCCAAGACAATTGCATATTTTGCTGTCATTTCAGAATTTTGCCTCACTAAAGAGGCATTCCTTTCTCAGAATAATTAGTAAATACTATTTAATGATAAACCACTCCCCCCCTAGTTTCAAGCGTCCAAGCCCAACCAAAAAAGCGCTAAACACCTGACTTGATGTTTAGCGCGCAACGGCTTTATTTGTTACCAAATACTTTTTCTAAATAGTTTCCTGGGCTAACAGAGATCGTCTTATCTAAAGTATTGACTTGATCAACTTTTAGCAGCGAAGTGTAGTCATCGACCATGCGTTTTCCATCAAATGAACCTTCAGCAAAAACTGTGATCCCGACTAAGTTTGATTCGAATTCTTCGATCATTGACTTCATCCCGTTGACTGTGCCGCCACCTTTCATGAAATCATCGACGACCAAAACATTCGAACCGCGCTTAAGACTACGCTTGGACAATTCCATCTTTTCGATCCGTTCGCTTGAACCAGATACATAGTTGACCGAAACCGTCGAGCCTTCAGTGATCTTAGAATCACGACGTACGATCACAAATGGTACATTCAAGTAGCTGGAAACACTTTGAGCGATCGGGACCCCTTTAGTTGCCACTGTCATCACCGCATCGATCTGCTTATCGATATATTGGCGTGCGATCACGCGCCCAACTTTACGCAATACATCAGGTCGACCTAAAAGATCAGACAAGTATACATATCCTCCCGGCAAAAGGCGATCTTGTTCTGAAAGTTCAGTTGTCATTTCTTCAATAAATTCACGTGCTTCATATTCTTCCATTGAAGGAATAAAGCGCGCACCACCTGCAGCACCTGGGATCGTCTCTAAAATACCGATCCCACGTAATTTGAAAGTCCGCTTAATAATGGCAAGATCTTCGCTGATCGAAGACTTCGCTGATTCATAGCGTTCAGCAAAAAAGGTCAGCGAGATCAATGTATGCGGTGATTCTAGGAGATATCTCGTCATATCGATCAATCGATCACTTCTTCTGGTTTTCAAATTTATTCCTCCAATGTTTTTGAAATTTTAGTTACATTATACGTTATCAAACGGATTTTTCCTAGTTTTTAAGCTTTAAATAATTTTAAAGTTCGTTTTTTAGGCAATAAATCCCGATCAAAAATTGTTTTATCGGAGATTTTCTCTTCTTCTGATTAACGTTCGGTTCTGAAACAAACTATTATAGATTATCACTGTCACCGGCTAGCGTCAACACTTTTTTAAAAATTTACTTCAGGATAAATATATAACTTTTTATGTATAAAAATTATATAAACCAAATTTTATATGAATAAATATTAGTTTTTAGTTGAATTATTTGCATAAAAATTGTATGATAACCTCAACAAATGCATAAAGGAGTTTTTAAAATGACAAATAAAAAGGTTGTGCTCGCATATTCTGGTGGTTTAGATACTTCAGTTGAGATCGCTTGGCTCAAAAACAAAGGCTACGATGTGATCGCTTGTTGCATTGATGTCGGCGAAGGAAAAGACCTGACTGCTATCCAAGCAAAAGGACTAGCGGTAGGTGCAGTTGAATCCTTGGTCATCGATGCTAAAGAAGAATTCGCTAGTCAATATTGTTTAACAGCGCTGCAAGCTCACACATATTATGAACAAAAATATCCGCTCGTTTCAGCGCTCTCACGTCCTTTGATCGTTAAACATCTAGTCAAGATCGCTAAAGACTACGGTGCTTGTGCGATCGCGCATGGTTGTACCGGTAAAGGCAATGACCAAGTCCGGTTTGAAGTTGGGATCCATGCTCTAGCTCCGGAAATGTTGATCGAAGACCCGATCAGAGATAACCATTGGTCTAGAGAAGAAGAGATCGACTATGCTCTTCAAAATAACATCCCCGTGCCGATCAACAAAAAGATCCCTTATTCGGTCGACGAAAACCTATGGGGCCGGGCAAATGAATGTGGTATTTTAGAAGATCCTTGGCAAAGTGCTCCAGCTGATGCCTATGCTCGGACTTTACCTTTAGAGCAAACACCTGACGTTCCCAGTGTGATCGAGCTTGAATTTGAACAAGGTGTCCCCGTCAAATTAGATGGAGAAAAACTTAATTTAGCTGATCTGATCCTAAAACTTGATAAATTGGCTGGCCAACACGGGATCGGACGGATCGATCACGTCGAGAATCGGTTAGTCGGGATCAAATCCCGTGAGATCTATGAGTGTCCAGCAGCTACCGTCTTGATGGCAGCCCATAAGGACCTCGAAGATATCACGCTTGAAAAAGAAGTTGCTCATTTTAAGTCTGTGATCGAACAAAAACTCAGTGAGTTGATCTACAACGGGTTGTGGTTCTCACCGTTGATGCCCGCCCTCCAAGCTTTCTTAAAGCAGACTCAGACTAATGTTACTGGTGTTGTTCGGGTCAAATTATTCAAGGGTAACGTCATTTGTGAAGGTCGGAGATCGCCTAATTCCTTATATGATGAAAAACTAGCGACCTACACCGCGGCTGATCAATTCGATCAAGAAGCTGCCAGTGGTTTCATCAAACTATTCGGTCTTCCAACTCAAGTCTATGCCCAAGTTCAACAAAAAAATGGAGGAGATAGCCATGAGTGATAAGTTATGGGGCGGACGTTTCGAAGCGTCTCCCGACCAATTCGTTGATGAATTTGGGGCTTCGATCAGTTTTGATCAGTTACTAGCCCACGAAGATATCCAAGGTTCACTGGCTCATGTCAAAATGCTCAAACACACTAAGATCTTGAGTGCCAGCGAAGCAGATCAGATAATTGCTGGGCTAGAAACGTTAGCGCACAAACTAGCTGCTGGTGAACTTGAATTTTCAGTCGCCAACGAAGATATCCATATGAATTTAGAGGCGCTATTAGCCCAAGAGATCGGTCCAGTTGCGGGGAAACTGCATACTGCCCGGAGCCGAAATGATCAAGTTGCGACCGATCTACATCTTTATCTAAAGAACCGCCTCCCGCAAGTATTGGACGCGATCGCTGAGCTACAAAAAGCGTTATTGCATCAAGCAAAAAAGCATCAAACGACACTGATGCCTGGTTTTACGCACTTACAACATGCACAACCGATCACGTATGCTCACTATTTGATGGCCTACTGGCAAATGTTCAAACGTGACTGGGAGCGCTTTGACTTCAATCAAAAGCACACCGACATCTGTCCTTTGGGAGCAGCAGCTTTAGCAGGAACGACATTTCCGATCGATCGGAAATTTAGCGCCGACCAATTGGGCTTTAGTGAGATCTATGCTAATTCACTAGATGCTGTATCCGATCGTGATTTTGCCTTAGAATTTTTGAGTAACAGCTCGATCTTGATGGTCCACCTTTCCCGCTTTTGTGAGGAACTTATCTTGTGGTGCAGCTATGAATTTGGCTATCTGGAACTATCCGATAAATTCGCTACGGGAAGCTCGATCATGCCCCAAAAGAAAAATCCTGATATGGCTGAGTTGATCCGGGGCAAATCTGGCCGGATCTTTGGCGATCTGATCGGTCTACTGACAGTTTTAAAGGGACTTCCTTTGGCCTATAACAAAGATATGCAAGAAGATAAAGAAGGTGTCTTTGATGCTGTCAAAACGATCATCCCCTGTCTTAAGATCTGCACTCAAATGGTCGAAACATTAAGTGTCAACAAAGCACGGATGGAACAAGTGCTCACGACTGATTTTTCAAACGCTACGGAACTAGCCGACTACTTAGCTAAAAATGGCGTGCCTTTCCGTCAAGCACATGCGATCGCCGGCAAGTTAGTCTTACACGGGATCAAACAGCACCAAACGCTTCAAGATACCGACTTAGCAACTTTCCAGAAATTTTCACCTAAGATCCAATCCGACGTGTATTCTGCCCTTGATCCCAAAACAGCCATCAAACGGCGCAACTCATATGGTGGAACTGGATTTGCCCAAGTTGAACAGCAGATCGAACTTGCTGAGCAGTTTATGCAAAAATTCGAATAGATCTAACTAGAGGATAGAAATTGAACTTGTGAAATTTTTATCCTTTCTTTTTGTTTGCCCTTACGCTAAACTCAAAGATAATAGCACTAGAAATGAGGTCTTTTATTCGTGAAAATCATCATTGCACCTGATTCTTTCAAAGAAAGCATGACTGCTAGTGAAGCAGCCCAAGCTATCTATGCCGGCTTTAAACCGATCTTTCCCACCGCTACATATGAATTGATCCCACTATCAGACGGGGGCGAAGGCTTTGTCGATACGATCTTAAATACCGTCCCTGGAAAAATTTATACCTATCAAGTAATGGGGCCAAGAAAGCAATCAGTTACAGCGAAGTTAGCCGTGATCGAGGCGGGCAAAATTGCACTCCTTGAAACGGCAGCAGCTAGCGGCTTACAACTTTGTAACGGCATCAAGGATCCGCTGACGGCTACTAGCTATGGAACAGGTGAATTACTCAAACACGCTTTAGATCTCGGAGTGGAACATATCATCTTAGGTCTTGGTGGCAGTGCGACTAATGATGGTGGTGCGGGCTTACTTCAAGCCTTAGGCGCCAAATTCTATGATCGTTCTCACTATGAATTACCTTTAGGCGGTATCCATCTACAAGCACTCGAGAAAATAGATATCAGCGCCTTAGATCCGCGCTTACAAACAACTAAGATCACCCTTGCTAGTGATGTGGCTTCACCCTTCATTGGACCTAACGGGGCTAGTGTGGTCTTTGGCCCGCAAAAAGGCGCTTCCCCTAATGCTGTGCTCCAACTTGAACAAGCTTTGACTAATTTTTCACAAGTTATCAAAGCTACTTGTGGCCAAGATATCGCCACTACTCCGGGTGCAGGCGCAGCTGGTGGGATCGGTGGGGCATTGCTTGCTTTCACTAACGCTACCTTGACTTCAGGGGTCGAGCTCGCGATCGCTTTGACTGACCTTGAGCAAAAAGCGACTGCAGCTGACATTTTGTTGACCGGCGAAGGCAGTTTAGATAGCCAAACAAAATTGGGAAAGACACCCCTTGGAGTTTTGCGCGCGGTTAGATCTGTTTCACCTGACTGCACCGTGATCGGCTTAGCTGGTAAGGTCGAGGCAGTTGCTGAATTGCATCAATTAGGTTTTGATGCTGTTTTTTCGTGTACTCCTGGTGTCATCAACTTGGAACAAGCCTTAAGATCGGGATCAAAGCATTTAACGCAAACAGCAAATGAAATAGCGCATTTATTGCAAAAATTTGTTTAGAGTGTTTGACTCTTTTAAAATAGCGCGTAGTTCAGTATAATTAAACTAATAATTTCAATGATAGACAGGTGAATCAAATGGAGATATCGGAGAAAGCTCCGGCTAAATTGAACTTCAGCTTAGATACCCCATTTCGTCATCAAAACGGTGAGCCAGAATGGAAAATGGTAATGATCGCAGTTGATTTAGCCGATTACGTACACATCCAGACCCTTCCTAACTCGCATAAGATAACCGTCTCAACCGACTCTGGTTTTTTACCAAGCGATCAACGAAACTTAGCCTATCAAGCCGCTAAGATGTTGCGCGATAAATACCAGATCAAAGAAGGCGTAGCGATCACGATCGATAAAAACATCCCCGTGGCTGCAGGTATGGGTGGGGGATCTTCGGATGCTGCCGCTGTCCTACGTGGCTTAAACAAGTTATGGCAACTTGGGCTCTCACGTGAAGAACTTGCTAAAATTGGGCTAGAGATCGATTCAGATGTTCCGTTTTGCATCTACAGCGAACCAGCCCTTGTGACTGGTAAGGGCGAGATCGTGACCCCGATCGGTCCTTTACCCCCATTAAAGATCATTATCGCTAAACCCCGTGACAGTGTCTCAACGCCTAGCATCTTACGCAAGATCAACTATGATAAGATCAAACACCAAGATGTTGATGCTGTCGTTTGTGCGATCAAAGCACAAGATTATGCAGCGATGGTCACTAAGATGGGAAATACTTTAGAACCGATCACTGCTGGACGCCACCCTGAGATCTTGAAGATCAAGGAAAAAATGCTCCAATTTGGCTGTGATGCAGCTCAAATGAGTGGTAGTGGTCCAACAGTTTTTGGGATCTGTCAAAAGGCTTCACGAGCCCAACACATCTACAATAGTTTACGTGGTTTCTGTAAAGAAGTTTACATCGTTAGTCCTTATAATTTAGACCAGCAAACTTGTTTTTAAAAAACTAAGACCAGATAAAGTCCTTAACTGCTTAAGAACTCTATCTGGTCTTAGTTTTTTAATGATGCCACGCAAGCGGGCGGTTGTTCCACAAGATCTTATCCATCGTATCTAAAACTTTAGCACTTTGATGCAGATCCGTATGATCCGTATTGGTATAAACGGCTTGATAATATTTAGACCAATTAGGATGAATGATATTTTTCAAAAATAGTGACTGTACATTGGGTACTGAACCGTCAGTTTTTTCACCATCAACTGACCCCATCAAATTATAAAAATCGATACTAGCTAGCGGATCAAATTCTTTAAATTTCTTCAATAAACGCTGGTAATTTTTATCGGTCGAAACTTTGGCTTGAGCTTTGGCATAGCTCGTATTCTCATCTACGCTTTCATCGATCGGTGTTCCCAGTAAGATCACCTTAGGAAAAGCGATCTCTTTTTGTAACGAACTTGAATCTGCCAAAGCATGTATCAAAGCACTACCCCCCCATGAATGTGCGATCACATTGAGTTTATCGACGTGATAATCGCGGTGCAAGACCGTAAGTACCTGCTGCAACCACTTTGTCTGCGCTTGGTAATCTTTTGTATAATTCCAATCAAAGATCAATTGGATCAAAGCATTTTTCTTGTTAACCACACTACCTTGGACCTTGACCTTACCCGTTGGCGTCACATGGATCGTCATCGTCTTTTGTGCGATATTTTCTTTTTGGTAGTATTTGATCAATTTGCTGTAGGTCCAACCATTGCCACCCCAACCAGGAATTAAAAGCGTTGGAACGTTACTATATGAAATATCAGAACGCAATTGCTCCGTGCGTAATGCTTCACCCGGTGTTCCACGTAAGAGCCATAATTGCAGGCAGATCAACCCGACTAAAACACTTCCTAGAATTGCCCACCATTTTTTCAAGACTGTACTCTCCTTCTTTCTCCTAGTGCATAAATTATAGTCCTTTTGGTTGATTTATGCATCCGTTTTGACTTAACTTTTTTATTTAATAAATTCGATGATCAGACCGGTTCACAAAAATAATACTGCTAATTATAATCAAGATATAAACAAATAATTGGAGAAAAAAATTGAAAAATATTAAGGACTTTACAGTTAAGCACCCATATATTTCAGTACTGATCCTTCAAGCATGCATTATCATCATCTTTGGCACGCTGTGTTTACTATTTCCAACAGTCTTTACAAACGGTATTTATACTACGCTCTTTTCTACTATTTTTATCTTCATCGCTATCAAGATAGGATCAAATAAAAAATAAAACCCCTTCTATGATCGACACCATAGAAGGAGCTCTATTTAAATCTTATTTTTGCACTGCTAGCAATTCGATTATTTCTTCAGTTGGAATACCAGCAAAATATCGGGTAAGATCTATCTTGGCCATAGCTTGCCGAATTTCTGCTGGAGCGTATTTTACACCCGCTAAGAGCGCTTCTACGTCACTGACATCCTTTTTACCAAAGAAATCGCCATAGATCTTAACTGAAGTGATCACACCACTATCGATCAAGAAACGCGCATCGATCGTTCCACCAGTGAAACGATGGCGTCTTTGAACTGTAAACTCTGGGGAACGTCCATAGACCCAATCCCAATTTTTATACAGCTCTTGTTCGATCTTAGCAATTTCAGCTTTATCCGTCTCATCTAAATGATATTCAAATTTTTGGGCTTGCTCTAATGAATCTACTTGCCAGATCTTTTTGATCAATTCATCTCGGAAGGCGAAGGTATCTAGTGCTTGATACTGTTTGTCCAAATATGGCTTGATATTTGTTACGTGCGAACGAACTGACTTAACACCTTTTGATTCGATCTTATCTTTAGGTACACGCAACGCATTTTCAACCGCACTCGTATCCACATCAAACATCAAAGTCCCATGTGAGAAAGTTTTGTCGCCCTTCGTATACATTGCATTACCAGAAAATTTCTTGCCTTCGATCACGATATCATTGCGCCCGGTCACTTCAGCTTTGGTAGCCCCCATCTCATGTAGCGCTTTGACGATCGGTTGGACCAATGTCTTAAAATCACCGAATTTTTGATCTTTAGCTGGTACGACAAAGCTAAAGCACATATTGCCTAGGTCTTGATACATCGCACCACCACCGGAAAGGCGACGAGTGATCGTGATCTTGTTATCTTCACAATATTTCTGATTGATCTCTTCCATTGTATTTTGGTTTCGACCTACGATGATACATGGCTTTTCGATATAAAACAGCATAAACGGTGCTTCCAATTTACCACTGTTCATCAAATACTGTTCCGTTGCTAAGTTAGTTCTGATATCATCAGTTTGCATTACTAGATACTGCATTCTTCATCCCTCATTTGCCTAAAAATTAAATATTAGTTGGAAAACCAAGTGCCACATCAGCAGCATCCATCACAGCTTCACCTAATGATGGGTGTGGGTGGACAGTTAAGCCGATATCTTCAGTCGTTGCTCCCATTTCGATCGCCAAAGTCAATTCGTTGATCAGATCACTCGCATGGGCCCCAACGATCTGAGCCCCTAACAAGATATCCGTTTCTTCTTCGAAAACTAGACGAATAAAACCATCCGTCTTCCCCATTGAGATCGCACGCCCATTAGCAGCAAATGGGAATTGAGCCTTTTTAGCCTTAAAGCCCTTTTCTTTAGCTTCGGCTAGCGTCAATCCTGTCGTTGCGATCGAAGTATCCGTATAACAAACGGCTGGCATCGCACGATAATCGACCGTTGTCTTCATACCAGAGATCGCTTCAGCAGCTACTTTACCTTCATAACTAGCTTTGTGAGCCAAGGCAAAACCAGCCACGATATCACCGATCGCATAGATATGTGGGATATTTGTACGGCTTTGAGCATCAACTGGGATCAAACCGCGGTCATCGATCTTGACGCCGGCTTGTTCTAAGCCCATATCAGCGGTATTTGGACGGCGCCCGACCGAAACGATCACGTAATCAGCTGTGATCTCTTGAGCTTTACCGTCGATCTCAAAGGTGACTTTGACGTTATCATCTGTTTGTTCAGCATTCTTAGCCAAAGCATTGGTGTAGATATCTACCCCTTGTTTGCTAAAGTGATGTTCGACCACTTTGACTAGATCTTTTTCATAGTTAGCTAAGATCATCGGACCACCTTCAAGGATCGTCACATGGGAACCTAAGTTGGCATATGCCGAAGCTAACTCACACCCGATATAACCGCCACCAACGACAACTAATTCTTTTGGAACTTCACGTAAATTGAGCGCACCCGTTGAGTCTAAGACACGACCCTTGAACTTAAAGTTAGGGATCTCGATCGGATGACTCCCGGTAGCTACGATCAAATTATTGAAACTATATGTTTGAGCATGACCTTCCTTATCGATCACACGTAAATTGTGATCATCTTTCAAGAAGGCATCGCCCCAAACAACATCGATCTGATGCTTTTTAAATAGTGATGCGACCCCACCAGTGAGCTTAGAAACAACGCTATTTTTCCACTCGATTGTTTTATTGAAATCAAGTTTAGCTGCTGTTACTTGGAGCCCCATATCTTGGGAGTGCATTGCGTATTGGTAGTGATGCGCCGCTTCGATCAAGGCCTTTGAGGGGATACAACCTACATTCAAGCAGACACCACCGATAAATTCACGTTCGATCACAGTCACCTTTTGACCTAATTCGGCTGCGTGGATCGCTGCTACATATCCACCAGGGCCCGCACCGATCACGACTGTATCTAATTCAATTGAAAAATCTCCAACTACCATCTAGCTCATCCTTCCATTAATAACAATTCTGGGTCTGCCAATAATTCTTTGAGTCTGTTGACTGCTTTTTGAGCTGTTGCACCATCGATCACACGATGATCAAAGGCCAAGGACAACTTCAAAACACGTGCGATCTGAACTTCATCATCCACTACGACAGCTTCTTTAGTGATCTTACCCATACCTAAGATCGCAACTTCAGGCCAATTGATGATCGGCGTAAAAAAACCACCGCCGACCGAACCAATATTGGTGATCGACATGCCCGTGTAATTCATATCATCACGTGATAATTTATTTTCTTTAGCTTTGGCTGTGTTTTCCGAGATCTGTTCAGCGATCCCAAATAAGCTCAACGCATCTGCATGTTTAACATTTGGTACGAATAGACCATGTTCGGTGTCTGTGGCGATACCTACGTTGATGTAGTCTTTATAAGCGATCGTTTGATTTTGCATATCGACCGAGCTGTTGAAGATCGGGAATTCCTTCATGATCACGGCTAAAGCCTTGACCATATAAGCCATAAAGGTCAATTTGACACCACGCGTTGCCGCCAATTCCTTATACTTCTTACGGTGATCCCAAAGTTTATCCACGACAACTTCATCAAAGACATGTACATGTGGGATCTGTGAAACTGAACGCACCATTGCATTAGCCGTTGCTTTTCTGATCGGTGACATCTTTTCAACTGTTTCAGGCCATTGAGCACTTGCACTAGCTGGCAATGCAACGACTGATTCTTCTGTTTTAGCCTCAGGTGCTGCGACCGGTGCATCTTGTGGTAAACTCAAAGCTTGTTCGATATCAGCTTTAGTTACTTGTCCGTGACGGCCAGTTCCCTTGATCTTAGTCAGATCAACTCCATTTTCACGGGCAAACTTGCGCACGGATGGCATCGCTAAAACTGGTAAGGAATGATCTTGAACAGATGCTGCGACCGGTGTTGCTACGCTTGTTGGCTCAGCAACCGGTTGAGCCACGGGTTGAGCTGGTTCTTCGACTTTAGCTGGTGTTTCTGTCGCACTTGCATCAACATTGCCCAAACCTTCAGCCACTTCTAGCTCGACTAAAACATCGCCCACTTCAGCTGTTTCACCTTCCGGGACCATGATCGCAGTTACTTTTCCGGCTACAGGACTAGGAATTTCTTCGACGGATTTATCATTTTCGATTTGAACTAGATCATCATCTTCTTTGATCGTATCGCCGACTTTAACGTGCCATTCACCGATCACACCTTCAGCGATCCCTTCCCCAATATCTGGGAGTTTAAATTGATATTTACTCATAAATCTTCACCTTTCCTAGAAATTGACCGTTTCTTTTACTTTTTCAATGATATCTTGCTTGTTTGGTAACCAGATCGTTTCAGCATCGCTAAATGGATATGGTGTGTCTGGGGCATCGACCCGTGCGATCGGTGCTTCTAACGATAAAATCCCCTTTTCGGCGATCAAAGCGGCTACTTGAGAATTGATCCCAGCTTGGCGTTGTGCTTCTTGGACCAAAACAACTCGGCCAGTACGTTTGACTGACTCTAAGATCGTTTCTTCATCCAATGGTGAAACTGTACGCAGATCAACGACTTCTGCTTCGATCCCTTCTTTAGCCAATTCGTCAGCAGCCCGTAAACTTTCATGGACCATATAGCCGTAAGAGATGATCGTTACATCTTTACCTTCACGCTTGACCGCTGCTTTATCCAAGGCTACGGTGTATGCGTCATCTGGAACTTCTTGTTTGAAAGAGCGGTATAATTTCATATGCTCTAAGAATACGACCGGATCATCAGAGCGGATTGCTGCCGTCAATAGACCTTTGGCATCATATGGATCACTTGGGATAACAACTTTTAACCCCGGTGTTTGTGCCATCAGTCCTTCCAAACTATCGGAGTGCAATTCTGGCGTATGGACCCCACCACCAAATGGCGCTCTGATCGTCACGGGCATTTTACGGGTGCCACCTAAACGGAAACGTGTCCGCGCGATCTGAGCTGCGATCTCATCCATGACTTCAAAGATAAAGCCAAAGAATTGGATCTCAGGAACAGGACGAAAACCGGTCAAAGCTAAGCCAACTGCGAGACCACCGATCCCTGATTCAGCTAAGGGCGTATCAAAGACTTGATCTTCACCGACTTTTTCTTGTAAGCCATCAGTCGCACGGAAAACACCACCATTTCGACCAACATCTTCACCAAATACCAAAACATTTTTATCGCGTTTTAATTCATCTTCCAAAGCTTGTGTAATTGCTTTGATCATCGTTGTTTTAGCCATTATGCTTCCTCCTTAGCCGCAAATTTTGCAATTTGTTCCTCTAAAGTCGGTGGTGTTTCTACAAAGACATTTTGAAGATATTCACTCACCTTTTGTTTTGGCGCTTGTTCAGTCTTTTTCATCGCTTCATTGATCTGCTCATTTACTTCTTCAATGTAAGCTTCTTCTTGAGCTTCTGACCAAAGACCTTTTTCATCTAAATAAGTGCGTAATCTTACCAATGGGTCTTTCTTTTCCCATTCAGCTTCTTCATCAGCGGTCCGATAACGATGCGGATCATCACCAGAAAGCGTATGTGGACCAAAACGATACGTCAAAGTCTCGATCAAGACTGGGCCATTACCTTCGACACTGTATTTACGTGCTTCGCTCATGACTAAATAGACTGCCAAAGCATCCATCCCATCAACTTGAATACCTGGGATCCCAGCAGCTAGACCTTTTTGAGCTAAGGTCGGAGCCGCAGTTTGGACCGCTCTTGGGACTGAGATCGCATAGCCGTTATTTTGCACAACAAAGATCGCCGGCGCTTGATATGCACCTGCAAAGTTGATCCCTTCGTAGAAATCACCTTGGGAAGTACCGCCATCACCAGTATACGTATATGCTACATTCTTAGCGCCCTTTTTCTTGAGACCTAGAGCTACACCAGCGGCTTGAACATATTGGGCTCCGATGATGATCTGTGGTGGTAAAGCAGCTAGATCTTCGGGATATTCATTTCCTAAGACATGCCCCCGCGACCACAAGAAAGCCTTTTCTAAAGGTAGCCCATGTAAGACTAATTGTGGAACATCACGATAAGCTGGTAATAAGAAGTCTGTCTTTTCCATCGCAAATTCAGATGCGATCTGAGAAGCTTCTTCCCCTGCTGTTGGCGCAAAGAAACCTAAGCGTCCTTGACGATTTAGCTTAGTGGAACGTTCATCTAACACACGCGACCACAACATTTGCTTGAATAATTCCACGATCTGTTCATCACTTAGATCTGGGAAAAAGTCTGGATCGATCACTTTACCATGTTCATCTAATACACGAAGCGGTTTGATCTCACTTGGAGAGATCGTCTTGAATGCTTCAAAATCAATTTTTTGTGCCATTTTAAAACTTCCTTTCTTCAAACATAAGGAATCAAATCTTATTTTCAATCTTCGTACAGCGCTTACATCGATAATTATAACGTATCGTTCACTAAAAGTTAATTTTGTGCACTCTTTAATTTGTTTCCTACCACTGAAAAAATCTTGATTTTGCGCAATATTTTGCGGATAATTTTTTTCTAGCTTGTGGACAATGTTACTTTTATCACAAGCTCCTAGTTTAAAATAATGTTTTAATTTTTTAAATTAAATCAAGATATTATCAGCCTTTTCCGCCGGATCGTTTTATTTGTAACTTATAGACATTAGAACTATAATACTTCTGTAGACTATGGAAGGGAAGTTTTAGATATGACACGCCGTAATGATTCCAAGCTCGAACACCGGCTTGAAGAAAACCGTTTGAACGATGCTAGACGTCGGGAAAATGAAGAAAAAGAGAAAGAAGCTAAGGAACACCGCGAAAAGTGAGCTTTAGTCTTCTAATAAAGTCCGAATTCTGATTTCGGACTTTTTTTACATATTTAGAAAGTAGATGATCAAATGGAACTCACCGAAACTAAGCGAAAATTATTTATTTTTACTCTATTGGCAGGTACTTTTACCATGTCGATCAGCCAATCAGCCCTTTCAACCGCTTATCCTGCCTTGATGCATTTCTTTGCGGTCGATGCGGCAACGATCCAGTGGTTGACGACTGGCTTTATGCTCATGATGTGTGTCATGATGCCTGTCAGTCCATGGCTGCTCAATAATATTTCTTTTAAACATCTCTATCTTAGTGTCTTAGCCCTCTTTGGGGTCGGCACTTTAATGATAATTTTTGCCCCAACTTTCTGGCTCGCACTTTTAGGCCGCTTGTTAGAGGCGACTGCTGTCGGTATCTTATTTCCATCATTTCAAACGGTCTTGATGACGATCACGCCTAAAGACAAGCGGGGACAAACCATGGGAGCCGCCGGATTAGTCATGGGTTCAGCCTTAGCAGTTGGACCGATCATCTCTGGGATCGTCTTAAACTTTTTGCGTTGGCAAGACCTCTTTTGGTTATTTTGCTTTTTAATGCTCGTGATCTTTTTGGTCGCTTGTGTGACGATCAGTGATGTCATGGAACGCAAGCCATCCCAGTTAGATGTTTGCTCTCTATTCTATGAAGGTTTTGGCCTAGGTACCTTATTATACGCTCTTACCGCCCTTAAAGATCCACGCCAGCCGTTGCTAAATATCTTACTTTTGGTCTTAGGTCTTTGTTTATTGATCGCCTTTTGTCGCCGTCAACTAAAGCTGACCACGCCACTTTTAGAATTGCGGATCGTTAAGTACCTTGATTTTGACATTGGCTTATTATTGACCGGGCTTTCTTACGTGTCCTTGATCGTAGTCACGATCGTTTTTCCGCTCTATTATCAAAAGATCCTCGGCTTAAGTCCGTTAGCTTCGGGGCTTTCCTTGGTCTTACCTGCTGTTTTACTGAGTGTGTTGAATCCTGTGACCGGTAAACTGGCCGACAAATGGGGCTTCAAACCGGTTCTTTTAGTTGGGGTCAGCATGTTGCTCGGTGGCTGGGCTGGACTGCTCTTATGGCAAGATCACCTTGGACTCCCACTCTTGATCGCCTTTTCCATGGTGATCGAAGGAGGCAATGCCTTTGTCATGATGCCGGCGACAACGCTGGGGGCTAATTCAGTGCCTAAAAACTTGATCGCACATGCAACTGCGCTAACAACTACGATCCGCCAGCTCCTTGGTAGTCTAGGTGTCATGCTCGCGACCCTATTGTTAAGCAGTGCCGGTCAAAGTATTACCCAAAAATCAAGCTATTCCCGCGTCTTTATCTGCTTTTTACTCATCGAGGCCGTAGCGTTAGTCTTGGCGTTACGCTTAAAAGAAGTAAAAAAATAAGCTAGGAGGTACCCATGCAAGTGGGTGCTCCTAGCTTATTTGCTGTTTCAAAAAATTAAATCTCGGTACCTAAAATCCTAATAAGGATCGGCGATAATCGACTTATCGCTTAATCAAAATCTAGAATAATATTATTGGTCAAAACGTCGGTGTAACTATATGATACGCGTTCAACGGCATTTTCTTCGTGACTTAATTCTACGATAAATACAGCGGGGAAAGTTTCCCGCAGAATCCCATGACGTTTAGTAACTTTTTTGCGTCCAACGTGGGACGTTACCGTTAAACCAGCGCCAATGCAATTGTCGAGCTTGCTCTTGATTTTTACTAATGTAGTTGGCAATGCGCTTCACCTCTCTGTGTAAAATATTGTAACATAATTTTACAAAAAACGCAATTATACCACACCCGAACAAACACTTCAATATTTAAAAGTTATTTTTTGACGATTTTTTCAGCGACTAAAGCATCAGCTAAGGCGACCATTTGTGCGATCGTTAACTTTTCAGCGCGGATCCCTGGCTCGATCGCAACTTTAGCCAAAGCTGCCTGCATTTTTTCTTTGATCTCAGGGGTCTTACCATACATTCCTTGCAAGTTGTTCCAAAGGCTCTTGCGTCGATGTAAAAAGATCCCTTTGACCATTTGCCTAAAGAACTTTTCATCAACTGGTCGATAAGTTTGAACGGCTTTTTTCTCTAAGACAATGATCGCAGAATCAACTTTAGGTTGGGGAATAAAAACTGTTTTAGGCACGATAAACGCCACTTTAGCATCCATCTCGTATTGCACCGCTACACTCAAAGAACCGTAATCTTTAGTCCCAGGAACAGCTGCTAAACGATCAGCGACCTCTTTTTGCATCATCACAACGATCCGGTCAAAATCAACCGGTGCTTCCAACAAATGTAAAATGATCGGTGTTGTAATGTAATATGGTAAATTAGCCACTAACTTGATCTTGTGCTTGCCATCGAAATTTTTAGCGATCAATTCCACTAGGTCAGCTTTGAGCACATCTTGATGAACGACTGTCACGTTATCATAAGGTGCCAAAGTATCGGCTAACACCGGGATCAAACGGTCATCGATCTCTAGTGCCATGACTTGATGGGCATTCTTAGCCAACTGTTCGGTCAAAGCGCCGATCCCGGGTCCGATCTCGATCACGTCATCTTCTGGCGTTACTTCAGCAGCTGCTACGATCTTATTTAAAATATTGATATCAGTCAAAAAGTTTTGGCCTAAACTTTTTTTAAACGTTAGCCCATAACTTTCCATGATCGCCCGCGTCCTAGTCGGTGAAGCGATCTCTGGTAATTGATTATTCATCGATTTTTCCTTCCTCTACTTGGTCTAAATATCTCAGTGCCGCAGCAAATTCTTCCGGTGTGATCTGGAAGAGATTCAACCGCTTATAGAGCTGTTTTCCATTGACATAGCCGATCCGCAAATATTCGCCCAAGATCCGGCGTCTGATCTTGGCCTTGGGTCCTGATATCAAGCCCGCTACTGCTAGATCTTCCCGACTGATCATCGGAGTCGCATCGGGCTCTTCGGTATATAGATTACGTAAAGCTTCCCGGATCGCCTCTGGATCAGCATGTTCAACGCCAAGACTGCCTTTGTGATCTGGGGCAGCAGCTTTTTTTGTCAGAAAAGCATGCTTGACCCCCGGAACAGCTTCTTGGATTATCTTACGGATCTTTTCCCCTGAAAAATCGGGGTCTGTAAAGACGATGACTCCGCGCTTGTCATGTAATTCTTCGATCTGTGCGAGTGTTTCATCACTGATCGCTGATCCCCTAGTCTCAAGGGTATCTGCATTGACGGCTAAGTTGATCCGCTTGGTATCATCTTTACCTTCAACAACGATAACTTCTTTGATCTTCATCTTATCTGTCATTTTATCTTCAACACTTTCTTTGCATTAGCAGTTGTGATCTGCGCTAGTTTTTCAGGTGCGATCTGTCTTTCTTTAGCTAAAAATTCTAAAGTATAGCGGGTCATCGCTGGTTCATTGATCTTGCCCCGAAATGGCATTGGGGTTAAATATGGGGCATCTGTTTCAACTAACATATGTTCCAATGGTGTCACCAAAGCAGCCTGTTTAACTTCCTTAGCATTGCCAAAAGTCACGACCCCACTAAACGACAATTCCATCCCTAGATCCAAAAATTTCTCAGCCCAGTCAGCATCCCCATTAAAACTGTGCATGATCCCACCGATCTTTGCGATGTCTGCCTTTTTTAAGATCGCATAGCAATCCGCGATCGCATCCCGATCATGGATACTTATCGGAAGTTGCAGTTCATGCGCGAGCTCTATTTGACGTTCAAAAACTTTCCATTGGACTTTTTTAGGTACATCACAGTGATAATCGAGCCCGATCTCCCCCAGAGCTTTTACTTTCGGATGAGCCAAGACTTCGCTTAATTTATTTTCAAAATTTGTATCGTAGTCTAAAGCACTTTCGGGATGACAGCCAAAAGCTCCATAGATCCCTGGATATTTCTCAACTAAGTCAAGCATTCGCTCCGTACTCGGGTCATCGTAACTGATGACTAACATTTCGGTCACATTTAAAACTTTGGCCCGCTCGATCACATCAGGAATGTCATTTTTAAATTCTGTAGCATTGATATGAGTATGTGAATCAAAAATCTCCATTTTTTTCCTTTCTTACGCTAAAAGGCACACGGTCAGCCCATGTGCCTTCTATCACTTGATCAGCCAACTAATGATCCGGCTGGGATCTCATCGGGAACAGTTATTAATTGTACTGTATCACCAAATTCAGCTGATAAGAGCATCCCTTGGCTGATCTCACCTCGCATCTTACGCGGTTGTAAGTTCGTTACCGCGATCACTTTTTTACCGATCAATTTTTCTGGTTCAGGATACCATTGAGCAATACCCGAGAGGATCTGACGTTCACCTTCATCGCCCGCATCCAATCGGAATTTGAGGAGCTTATCGGCACCCTTGACCCGAGAAACATCTTTGATCAAAGCCACCCGTTGTTCGACTTTATCAAATTTATCGAACTTGATCTCTTTTTTCGTTGACTTAAGTTCTGTCTTTTCAGGGTCAAATTCAGCTTGCGCTTCGGCTGCTTCTTGCATTGCTTTGCGCCCTTTTTGTTTTTCATTTTTAGTCATATTAGACTTGATGTATTCAACTTCAGCTTCGATATCCAAACGTGGGAAGATCGGTGTTCCCTTCTTAACAACAGTTGTCTTTTCTGGGAGGGCAAAATAGTCCACCCCTTTGATAGCCATATCTTCTAATGGCAGACCTAATTGAGTAAAGATCTCTTTTGGTGCATGTGTCATCACTGGTTGCAACAAGATCGCGATCAAGCGCAAACTTGCAGCCAAGTGGGCTAAGACACTGTCCAATTCATTAGCTTTAGCTTCATCTTTAGCCAAGACCCATGGTTCAGTCTCATCGATATACTTGTTAGAACGTGAAACAAACTTCCATAGTGCTTCTAAAGCCAAGGCAAAATGCGCTTGATCCATGTTAGCTTCGTATTCCGCGATCGCTTCTTTAGCTGATTTTTCTAAATCTAGATCAAATGCCGTCACATTTGAAGTCAGCGTTGGGATCAGACCTCCACAATACTTATTGATCATCGCAACAGTCCGGTTCAATAAGTTACCTAAGTCATTAGCCAAGTCATAGTTGATCTTTTGCACAAAATCTTCTGGCGTGAAGATCCCGTCATTGCCAAATGGAACAGCACGCATCAAGTAGTAGCGCAATGCATCTAAGCCATAACGTTCAGTCAACATTTCAGGATAGACCACATTGCCCTTAGACTTAGACATCTTGCCGTCACGCATGACTAACCAACCATGACCGATGATGTGTTTTGGCAATGGAAGATCTAAAGCCATCAAAATGATCGGCCAGTAGATCGTATGGAAACGAACGATCTCTTTACCTACCATATGAACATCAGCTGGCCAATACTTGTTGAAAAGTTCTTGATCCTTGCTACCGTAGCCTAAAGCTGTGATATAGTTGCACAAAGCATCGATCCAAACATAGACCACGTGTTTTGGATCATTTGGCACTTTAACGCCCCAATCAAAACTAGTCCGTGTGATCGCTAGATCTTCTAAGCCTGGCTTGATGAAGTTGTTCAACATTTCATTTTTACGACTTTGGGGAATGATGAAATCTGGGTGTTCATTGTAGTATTCGACTAAACGATCAGCATATTTGCTCATCTTGAAGAAATAGGATTCTTCTTCGACTAATTGAACTTCATGACCAGATGGAGCCTTCCCACCGATCATATTGCCTTGTTCATCACGATAAACTTCGGCTAATTGTGATTCAGTAAAATATTCTTCATCAGAAACAGAGTACCAACCTTTGTAAGAGCCAAGATAGATATCACCTTTATCCAAAAGTTTTTGGAAGATCTTTTGGATCGCTTCTTCGTGATATTCATCCGTTGTCCGGATAAATTTATCATTTGTGATCTCAAGTTCTTGCCATAATTTTTGGATCGAGTCCGCCATCATATCAACATATTGTTTGGGCGTCATGTTCAAGTCTTGTGCTTTTTGTTCGATCTTTAGCCCGTGTTCATCTGTCCCTGTCAAAAAGAAGACATCAAAATCTTGCAGACGCTTGTAGCGTGCCAAAACATCGCAAGCGATCGTTGTGTATGAGTTACCGATGTGTAGCTTTCCTGATGGGTAATAGATCGGCGTTGTAATGTAATATGTCTGTTTATCAGCCATTAACTAGTCATTTCCTTTCGCTTAAAACTGCTATTAGTGCAAGTTTATCATCGTCAAATTTTCAATAAAAATAGTATAACATAACCACGTACCTATTATTAGCTGTTTCAAGCAAAAAAACAGGAACTAGGCGTATTTATGTGCAATTTTGCCACAAGTAGCGGCTACGATCGCAGCTAAAAGATCATCGATAAAGGTATTGACGTGTTCTGGACTCGTATCGAATTTCTTGATGATCCCAGATTTTACGCGGTCAAAATATCCAAAGTTGGTAGCTCCGATCGTACCATAGATATTGGCGATCTGTAAGGCTAAAGTTTCATCGACACCAAAGACTCCCGAATCATTTTCGATGATCTCGGCTAAGGGTGAAGCCACCTTTCCTTCTTCGGTCAACCGATCGAGTTCTAACATAACCATCGCATTATTCAATAATTCCCGCTTGTTCATCACATCATTGACATCGTTTTTGCATTCTTCTAAGGTCAGACCCAATTCAAAATCCTTTTGGGTCTCATAGACCAACTTAGCCAATTCATCCAAGCTGACACCGCGTTTGGCTAAGCGTGCGATCACAAATTCATGTGCCTTCGTATCGGGATATTTAAAATCTTTTTGATACATTGAAATACCTCCTTTTATTAACGTAATAAGTAGTCTACACCTAGCGTGGCTAAAAGCTGATTGACTGGCATAGCATAGAGTTCTTTAAACTTTTCAGCAGGTTTTTCACCTAGATCGGGTAAGATAAATGAATTTTGACCATCGACCTTGAAACGCCCCGCATAAGCTGATTTAAACGTTAAATTCTCTTGCCAAGGTGTATGATAAAATTCAAATAAGGCACTTGTTTCCAAGCGTAATTGCCGTTCACTCAAAACAGGCGTTATCGTGATAAAATCATTTAAGTGCATGGACAATAAATTCCATTCGCTGAGTTGCTTATCAAATGATTTCCATAAACGTACCACACCCCGCCGCACTTCAAAAGCTGTCTGGAGTGATTTTTCTGTCATGACCGCATAGAGTTTTTGCGCTGCAGCTAAGGAGATCGGATAATTTTTTTCCAATTCTGGTAACACTTGTGCTAGATCATCAGCAAAAAAGACTAAAGCATCTAATAATGTTACCGTCCGTAAGACCATCCATTCATCGCGTTTTCCTTTTGGCTCAGGCTTTAAGATCGCTAAAACACCTTTTAGATATAACTCTTCGACGCTTTCATCTACAAAACCCAATTCCTGTTGTTTAGCATAGACTTTAGTGTGTAAGACCGTATCATATAGGTCGATCCCTGCTAGCATAAATTTATGATCTTTATTCGTATCGCCTGTCGTCAAATTAAACGCTACTTGTGGTGTCTTATCTAGCATCAATAAAAAGTGTAATAGCTCATGCGCGATCGTATAATCCGGATCTGTTTGATCATAAACATCGACCTTTAATTTTCCACCATGTAAATAGTGCTGGGCTTGGTCATGGCGTAAATAGCCCACTTTTTTAGGTTCTTTAAATTCGATCTCGACTCCAGCAGGAAATTTTTCCTCAACTTGAGCGATCAATTCTTGGGTTTTAGTTGTCAAATCATTTTTGTTCACGTTTATTTCCTCTTATCTCTTCTAAGATCTGCTTAGCTGTAGCTGAATCACGCGCTTTTTTAGCTAATAACTTCGCTACGACAGCTGAAACTTCACTCGGGCTAGCTCCCACTGCGACGGCTAAGCTTTTCAATTGTAATTTCATATGGCCCTTTTGGATCCCATCAGTCACTAAGGCATATAGTGCTGCTAAATTTTGGCCTAAGCCAACAGCCGCCACGATCTTTTCTAATTCCTTAGCATCTTGTAATTCTAAAAGTTGATGGTTAAGTTTGACTAGCGGCACGATCGAGACCGAACCACCAACTGATCCTAGTGGTAAAGGCAATTCTAATTCACCGATCAACATATCGCCTTTGACTTGCCAAGTACTCAAGCCCTGGTAACTACCATTGCGGGCTGCGTAGGCATGCGCACCAGCTTCGATCGCCCGCCAGTCATTACCACTGGCGATCACGACTGCATCGATCCCATTCATGATCCCTTTATTATGCGTCGTTGCTCGATAAGGATCAAGTTGGGCTAAGCGGCTAGCAGTAGCGATCTTTTGCGCGATCTTTTCTCCCGCTAGCTCGCCTTTAGTCAGCGCAGATACTGGGATCTCACACGTGACTTTTACTAAACAGCGTGTTGCATAATTGGATAAAATACTCAATAAGATCTCTGCATCAAGCTCAGTTTGCAAATAACTCGCACAAGCCTCTAACATCGTATTCAACATGTTAGCGCCCATCGCTTCTTTAACATCAACGATCAGATCAAGAGAGACCAGATCTGGAGCTAAGATCCGCATTCTGATCTCACGGGCACCACCACCGCGGCGAACGATCGACGGATGAGCTTCATTAGCCAATTGAAGTAATTTAGCTTGCATTTGTTCAAGTTGTTGAGCTAATTTAGTGGCATCTTTGACCTGTTCGATAACGATCTGCCCGATCATTAAGCGTTCTTTTAGCTCACTTTTGAACCCTCCACCCCGCTTGACGATCGCTGCTCCATGGCTGGCAGCGGCGATCACCGAGGGCTCTTCCGTCACCATTGGGATCAGATATTCTTTTCCATCAATGACATAATTTAACGCCAAGCCTTCCGGGATCTGATACTGCGTGATAAAGTTTTCGATCATCGTGTCACCCAGTGTAAGATCAAGTTTTGGCGCTATCAAAGAATCCACTTCAGCTTGCGTCAATTTTTTTTGTTGTACTAAGATATCCAGCCGTGTCTGGCGATCTTTTTGATAGTATTTGCTAAATCCGTTCATATATATTTCCTCAGATCTCTATTCTGTTATCCGTTAGACCCTTTTAGTTTAAGCATTATCATAAAAAAATACAAGTATCGAAATTCCGCTACAAATAACAAGAGCCCCACCACATATCATGGTAGAGCCCTCACTATTGACTGCATTACTTGCCCTTTATTTAATTATCAGTTAAAGATCGATTCTTTAAAACTCGCAGTCAATGTATTATATTGCGCCTTGAGCGCATCCACGTTGACTGCTTTTTTCTTGGCTTGGAGCAACTTCGCATCTGCTAATGTAGCTTGGTCCATCAAAGTTTGGAGCTCAGCATATGACGTGATCGTCACTTGTTTTTGGTTATATGTGATCGTGATCGGTCTTAAGCTATCTTTTTTAGCGATCCGTTCATTAAACATTGCCTTTTTAAATTCAGCATAGTTTGCATATTGATCACCCCAGATCTTTTCAAAGATATAAGCATCCGAAAGCTCTCTGTTATCCGCTTTAGCCTGTTTTTGATATTGATTAGAGACATAAGGGATAAAGCCATTTTCCCAACCTTTAGCCGCTAAAAGTTCAAAAGCTGTCTTTCTAAATAACAATCCCCCTACGCTTCCAGCATCATTTTGCAAGCCCGCATAGATCGGCGCATACATTGAAACCGTAGCATAAATATTTTTACCATACTTACCACCACTATAGTTCCGAGCCACGACAATATTATTGTCGATCAAACTTTCCCAGCTCGTCAATTTTTGGGCTAGTTCTTCACTTAACGCAGTATCACTCACAATATCTTGTGCAGTTTTAGCATTATAAGTTATCGTTCTTAGATACTGTCGCTTAAGCTCGCTGTTTAGCCCAATTATCGCTTGAGCCTCAGCATGATCTAAAAGATATGTCACATCAAAGACTCCATGCATATATCGCTCTAGATCAGCGCTAGTTTGGATGTCAGTAAAACTCTTGTTCTGTGTCTGTCCCGTTCGATCTGTCCAATCAAACGCTAGATTCAAGGCATAGTTAGCTTGCGTTGGAGACCAAGGACCTTCTAATAATCCCTGAGCAAATGTTTCTGCTCCGATATTTCCACGCCGTCCATGACCATTAAAGTAGATCACACCATCAAAATTATGGGTCATCTCATGCGTTGCGACTGCGACTCCATAGTCACTGAGCTGTCCATCTACAACAAAATGCACTAAACTCCCAGTTGCATAGGCTCCAGTACCATTTGCTCCGTACAGCTTGCCGATCGGGGCAAAGAATTCATAGACCCCTGTGACCGATTTATCCAATTTATTGACCCAGCGATTCTGATAATTTCCAGGCTGTTTAGTATCAATGATCCAATAACCATCCCACATCGGAATGTCGCGCGTCAATAATTGGCCTTTTACATTTTCGGATACGATCCGATACCAAGTATCATAGTAATTTGCCATGATCTGGGCATACTTAGCGACTTTCTGGTCAACTTGATCTTGCATTGCGCGATATTTATCTGGTTCTTTCTTCAATGCTTCATCGATATAGCGTTCATAGATCCCAAAAGAGATCGTTGACATCGTTGTAAAGATAAACATATTTCGCTCACTTAAATTGAGCACTGGAAGTAGATAGTTACGATATTCAGCGCGATTTTTGCCTTTCATCCGTTCATAGACCCGAACTTCAGCATCCGGTACTTCCTTTGAAGCTGCCTCATAGACATACGCTTTAGTCGCTGTTTTGAACCACGTATTGTCATCTAACTGTGGAGCAAACAAACGACGATTATGGTCTAAATATGCAACGACATCTTGATCACCTGTCAGTGGGCTAAAGAGTGCTACATATGTCGCATAGTTATTTTTGACCGCTAATTTGGTTCCCCCTAGCTTAGAAAAGTCACTCAGCCATGACAAAATATCTACTTTCTTACCGTAAAAATCTGGGTAGTAAGCTGCGATCGCATGCAGATCTAGCTCACCGTAATTGATATGATATAGTCGCTCTAGATAAGCCAAGGCTAGTGTCAATTCTAGTTTTTTAGCTTCTAACTTCTGCTTGAGATCAGCCCGGATCACTGCAGAAGTTAGATCAACGACAGCCATTGAGGTCGTCAAAGAACTCAATTGTGCTTTGATATCTTTTTTGACTTTGGTAAATGCCCCTTGGAGATACAACTCATTTAGCCGTCCGATCCGTACTTGTTCTACCGCCTCGGCTTCGATCGCAGCTGTTTTTTCAGCCGTCAACACTTCATCTGGATGTACTTTTCGATAATTTTCAAGTGCCGTATTTTTAGCCTTTTTCAAACTATCTTCTGATGGCTGTAACGCTAAACTTGCTGTTGTTTCTGAAGAATAGTAGTTCAATGAGCGGTAAGCAGCAACGACTTCTGTGAGTAATTCCTCCCATGCTCCCCCCAATTGATATGGCGTATAGAGCAGTCCATTAGCGAACTGATACTCACTGATATTGGTTTGTTTATACTCACCTAAGGACTCAAGCGCTACTTGGGTCACCGTTTCATCAGCAAAATGGAGCAACAAGCTCGTCAACTGCCCCGGCTCTCCGACCGAATCGCCCACGACTTTGCCCGCTTTCATTGGTACAACTGCCGTCAATGCTGTCGTATAAAGTTTATCGCTTGGCAAGACTTTATTTCCGTATTTCAAAATAGTATACCGATCATAGAATGGAAGTAACTTTTCCATATTTCTATAAGCTAATTCACGCTCGGCTTGATAATTTGGTAATTGTGAATAATCGATCGTTTGAGTTCCGGCAGCACCTTTCCATATTGGAGCCGTGACTTGCCATTTTTGAAGCATTTCTTTGGCAACTGCTTCAGTGATCGCAGTCGGATAATCATTAGCTAGACCGCTTGCGACCTCAGAAACATAGTAAGCCTTTTGATGCGGTGGCCTTTTGAAATCAACATCACCGTGGAAAATATAACCATTTTCCAACTTGACTGCACTTATCGCTTCAACGACCCGCCCGTTTGTCCAAGCACTACCGACCAAACCACCAGCACGTTTTGCCAAGCCATCATTTTTTATCGTCCCAGTAGCATAACTCTTTTCGACCGAGCCACTTGCCAAACGTCCGACTAAGCCCCCAACATTATCATTGGTATCATGGACCTTAGCTGTCAGATAGACATCGGCAAAGCTACGTGCGATCTTAGAATTTTCAGCATAGCCGACTAAGCCTCCACCTTGATCATAAGCATTGCCTGTCAGGGTGATCGTACCAGTAAATGATGACCGTGAGATCTGCGTGTTATTTTTGATCCGCGCTGCTAGCCCACCTGTCGTTTGCGTCGAACGAATATCACCTTTTATATTGACACCACTGATCAAAGCTCCATCTAAGACACGAGCTAAACTACCAGTATCAGCAACATTATCAGTGATCTCAACATTTTCAAATGTGATATTATCTATCGTGGCACCCTTGACCACATTAAACAGCGGTTTATTCAAATTGTAGATCGTATAGGCATTATCAGCTTTACTGCGCAAAGTCCCGCTAAATGTTTCAGTGATATAACTAGCATCTGTATCGGCAAGACCAAGCGCATCCAGATCAGCTGCAAGTATAAAGTCACCCGTTGGATCAGCTTTTATTGCCTTGAGCAACTCGGCAAAATTGGTATATTCATTTGAAACTTCTGTCTTATCGATCAAAAAAGTATGTCCCGCAGAAAAATCACGTTTATCAGCTTGATATGTCACCAATTCTGGCGTTGCGATCGTAGCTTGATACTTAGTTTTGCCCCCGAGCTCGACCTCCTCAAATGAAGCGATCGGCAAATACCAATCTTTTTGTTGAGCCGAAACGATCTTAGCAACATATTTATTAGGATCAGTTGGTAATTCAGCTAAACTAGAGACTAACTCTAGACCACCATTTGCGCCTAATTGATATAAGCCGATATTATTGAAATTTTTTAGCTCAACTTTTTTAGGGGTCAATTCCACCGTGATCGGTTTTAAATTCTCTGTCTGATCACCTTGGCCAATATCATAAGTGTATTCTGTTTCGAGTCGATAATTCGTATTGTAAGCCAGATCAGCAAAAGTCGTCGTTAAAGTAGCCAGATCAACTAATTTTTCAGTTACTTTTTCGTTATCCTTGTACAAACTTACTTTTATAGCCCGCAATTTCTTATCAGGATCAGTTACAGTGTAGCTAACGGTAGCTGTTTTATTATCAACAGCTTCGTCTGCGCTAGTGAGCTCGACTAACGGTTTAGCATATAACTTAGTTCCTTGAGCAACGACCTCATTTACTGGGGCTTTGGTGATTTTACTACTCTTTTCTACACGGGCGAGTTCTTTTCCTTCGGCATCGCGTGTCACTTCATATGGGAACTACTTTTTCTGTAACTGGTCGTGTAGTCGGTACTGACTCTCCAGGGTGCTTGATATCACTAACTAAAATATAACCAATATATTGATAGCCAGCATGTTGAGTCGATATTTCTGGTGAATTTTCATCTTCCGCTACTAAGTAAGCTCGATCATAACTGCTTAGCTCGGCAAAATTTGGACTAGCACTAGCCACTGAACTTCCTACTCCTACAACCGTCGAAGCCACAATGATAGCTGTCAAAAAGCGATATTTACGTGCTCGTTTTGGCAGTACTCCTAGCCCCATGATCAGTGCTGTAGCTCCAAGCAACCCTAATTCCCAAGGCATTTCAAGTTCGCCCGTTTGTAGTAAATTCTGCGTTGCCACCGGGCGATAAACTAGATAATAGACTTGGTAACTACCAACTTTAGTCTTAGGTGGATTATCATAAATAACTTTTCCCTTTGTTCTGAAGTTAAACTATTCTCAGTTACATGCTGGAATTTGATCTGATACTGTTCTTTTTTCTTTGTTCCGATATGAGTACCAGCTATCTCATCCCCTTGGATAACTGCGGGAGTCCCGAAAACAAACATTGTCCCAACTAAAACAGAAAATACTCCCTGTGAGAATTTTCTGATCGCAAATTGCTGTTTTTGTTCCCCCATCTGCCACTTCGAGCGGTTTGACTTAGCCATAATTTTCTCCCTTCACAATTCACACCATAAATTGCTACAAAACTTAAGTTAAAATAATTAAATTTTTCTAAAATTCTTCCATCCTGCTGTTAAATTACCATATATCAGAATGTTTCAGCAAGTTTTTGAGCCAGCTTTACCTTAATATGTTTTAGAC